>QFCE01000906.1_pt1:905000-1079948 | contig 1079948 bp, 956 predicted proteins | sample 5346091 | NCBI WGS metagenome assembly QFCE01 (sample SAMN09062252, study PRJNA434731) | Human gut metagenome, whole genome shotgun sequencing project. | isolation source: stool timepoint A chromium assembly | host: Homo sapiens | collected 2015
CGGGGAACTGCAAGCAAGTATTGATCCGTGGATATCCGAATGGGGAAACCCGGCCATCGTCATGGATGGTCACCCGCAAGGGAGGGAACCTGGGGAACTGAAACATCTAAGTACCCGGAGGAAGAGAAATCAAACGAGATGCCCACAGTAGCGGCGAGCGAAGAGGGCAGAGCCCAAACCGAGAAGCTCCGGCTTTTCGGGGTTGAGGACCGGCAGAATCGAAGTCAGGCCTAGTTGAATTACCTGGAAAGGTAAGCGAGAGAGGGTAAAAGCCCCGTAGACGAAAGGCAGAGCAGAGAGGCCGAGATCCAGAGTACCACGAAGCACGAGGAATTTTGTGGGAAGCAGGGGGGACCACCCTCCAAGGCTAAAAACTACTTGGCGACCGATAGCGCATAGTACCGTGAGGGAAAGGTGAAAAGAACCCCGGGAGGGGAGTGAAATAGTACCTGAAACCGTATGTCTACAAGCAGTCGAAGCGAAAGCGACGGCGTGCCTATTGAAGAATGAACCAACGAGTTATCTGCACTAGCGAGGTTAAGTGGAAGACACGGAGCCGCAGCGAAAGCGAGTCTTAAGAGGGCGCTAGTTAGTGTAGGTAGACCCGAAACCGCAGTGATCTACCCATGTCCAGGTTGAAGCGCAGGTAAAATTGCGTGGAGGACCGAACCGGTGAGCGTTGAAAAGCTTTCGGATGAGATGTGGGTAGGGGTGAAATTCCAATCGAACGCGGAGATAGCTGGTTCTCCCCGAAATAGCTTTAGGGCTAGCCTGAGGTAGTAAGTATAGGCGGTAGAGCACTGATCGGGCTAGGGGCCGTAAAGGTTACCGAACCCTGTCAAACTCCGAATGGATATACTGTAGAGCCTTGGAGTCAGACTACGAGTGATAAGATCCGTGGTCAAAAGGGAAACAGCCCAGACCACCAGCTAAGGTCCCCAATGTCGTACTAAGTGGAAAAGGATGTGGGGTTTCATAAACAACCAGGATGTTGGCTCAGAAGCAGCCACCATTTAAAGAGTGCGTAATAGCTCACTGGTCGAGAGACCCTGCGCCGAAGATTCCCGGGGCTAAAGTACGAAACCGAAGCTGTGGCTGTATACGTAAAGTATACGGGGTAGGGGAGCGTTCCCATAGGGTAGAAGTCGAACTGGAAGGTTCGGTGGACTTGTGGGAAGTGAGAATGTTGGTATGAGTAGCGAAAAGAAAGGTGAGAATCCTTTCCACCGAAAGCATAAGGATTCCTGAGCAACGATCGTCGTCTCAGGGTAAGTCGGGACCTAATCCGAGGCAGAGAGCGTAGGAGATGGACAACTGGTTGATATTCCAGTACCGGTAGTAATTGTTTGAGCAATGGAGTGACACAGAAGGGCAGGCAAGCATGCGAATGGAAGAGCATGTGTAAGCGTGTAGGGTGGTGCATAGGCAAATCCGTGCACTGAAAGCCTGAGGCGTGATGCGGAGTGAGCAGAGATGCGAGCGAAGTTGTTGACCCCACACTGTCGAGAAAAGCTTCTAGTGAGAGAGCTACCGCCCGTACCGTAAACCGACACAGGTATGCGGGGAGAGAATCCTAAGGTGCGCGGGAGAACCCTCGTTAAGGAACTCGGCAAAATGTACCCGTAACTTCGGGATAAGGGTAGCCACTGTTGTGAAGTCCCATGCGGATGGAGCATAGAGTGGTCGCAGAGAAGAGGCCCAAGCGACTGTTTACCATAAACACAGGTGCCTGCTAAAGCGAAAGCTGACGTATAGGTGCTGACACCTGCCCAGTGCCGGAAGGTTAAGGAAGGATGTTCGGATTAGTCCAAAGCATTCGACTGAAGCCCCGGTGAACGGCGGCCGTAACTATAACGGTCCTAAGGTAGCGAAATTCCTTGTCGGGTAAGTTCCGACCCGCACGAAAGGTGTAACGATTTGGGCACTGTCTCAACGAGGGACCCGGTGAAATTGAAATACCTGTGAAGATGCAGGTTACCCGCGACTGGACAGAAAGACCCCATGGAGCTTTACTGTAACCTGACATTGGGTTTTGATACATTACGTACAGGATAGGTGGGAGGCATGGAAAGCTGGACGCTAGTCTGGCTGGAGCCGACGTTGGGATACCACCCTTGATGTATTGAAATTCTAACCGCGAGAGTAACGAAATCCGGGACAGTGTCAGGCGGGCAGTTTGACTGGGGCGGTCGCCTCCGAAAGAGTAACGGAGGCGCCCAAAGGTTCCCTCAGCGCGGCCGGAAATCGCGCGAAGAGTGTAAAGGCAGAAGGGAGCTTGACTGCGAGTCAAACACGACGAGCAGGTACGAAAGTAGGGCTTAGTGATCCGGTGGTACCGAGTGGAAGGGCCATCGCTCAACGGATAAAAGCTACCCTGGGGATAACAGGCTAATCTCTCCCAAGAGTCCATATCGACGGGGAGGTTTGGCACCTCGATGTCGGCTCATCACATCCTGGGGCTGAAGTCGGTCCCAAGGGTTGGGCTGTTCGCCCATTAAAGTGGTACGTGAGCTGGGTTCAGAACGTCGTGAGACAGTTCGGTCCCTATCCATCGCGGGCGCAAGAGATTTGAAGGGGGCTGCTCCTAGTACGAGAGGACCGGAGTGGACGAACCGCTGGTGTACCAATTATCCCGCCAGGGGTACAGTTGGGTAGCTACGTTCGGAAAGGATAAACGCTGAAAGCATCTAAGCGTGAAACCAGCCTTAAGATGAGATCTCTCATAGAGCAATCTAGTAAGACACCTTAAAGAAGATGAGGTTGATAGGTCGGGAGTGTAAGTACAGCAATGTATTGAGCGGACCGATACTAATATGTCGAGGGCTTGACTTAAGTGACGCCCTGATTGTGACGAGCGCAGGCGAAGTCAGAATTAGAGGTGGCGGAACTTATATCGAAAAAGCGACCTAAGGGGAGCTGTTTCGATGAAAGTGAATCGCCGAAAAGAAGTAAAAACACACAGCGAACTCAAAAGTTTGTACTCTTCTATATAGTTTTGAAGGCTTAAAGAAAACCTTCAAGGATATCGTAAAATTTCTTCCCTGTTCAGTCAGGAATTTTGCGTTAGCCTGCGGCACTATTGTTAGCGTCGCAAAAGCTGCTCCTAAACAATAGGCGCAAGCGTCAATCCGGTGGCGATAGCTAAGGGGATCCACCTGTTCTCATCCCGAACACAGTAGTTAAGCCCTTAAACGTCGAAAGTACTTGGCTGGAAGCGGCCTGGGAGGATAGAAAGCTGCCGGTTAGAAAATAACCATACCATACGGTATGGTTATTTTTTTATGTTAGATAAATTTCTAATCTTTACTTGACGTTAGCCTACGCTAATAGTATACTATATGAAGATGAAGAATAGTGTTCTTGATAAGGAACAACACAAGGGGCTTTTAATCACTGTATTGTTTGTCTGTTTTTTGTTATAATATAAAGCAAGCTATGAATTTATTTAGGAGGATATTGCCATGAAAATGGAATTTACAAAGATGCACGGTACTGGTAACGATTATGTTTACGTCAACTGTATGGAACAGGAATTGCCTAATCCGGGTGCTATTTCCGAATATATCAGCCACAGACGTTTTGGTATTGGCAGTGATGGCCTGATCATGATCTGTAAATCTGACGTTGCGGATTTTAAAATGCGTATTTTTAACGCTGATGCTTCTGAAGCCAAGATGTGCGGTAATGGGAGCAGATGTATCGCCAAGTATGTTTATGATAAAGGTCTGACGGATAAAACAACTTTTACGCTGGAAACGCTCTCCGGTATCAAAACCATCGATGTATTTTTGGGTGAAGACGGTAAAGTGGCAGAAGCCAGTATCGATATGGGCGAGCCTATTTTTAAATGTGCCGACATCCCCATGATCAGCGATCACTTTATGTTTGTAGATCAGGGACTGGTGCTGGAAGAAGACGTTGTTTATAATGGTACGGCTATTTCTGTAGGCAATCCGCATTTCGTCACCTTTGTAGACGATGTAGATGCTTTGGATCTGGAAAAATTAGGGCCTAAATTTGAAAAACACAAATTATTTCCTGAAAACGTCAATACTGAATTTGTGCAGGTAATCGATAAAAATACCGTTAAATTCCGCGTCTGGGAACGCGGCAGCGGCGAAACCTGGGCCTGCGGCACCGGCGCGACAGCAGTTTGTGTTGCTACTATCATGTTGGGCCATGCAGGTAAAAAAGGTGAAGAATTAACAGTTATCGCCAAAGGCGGCACTCTGAAGCTTACCCATTTGGCCAATAACCATGTTATTTTAAGAGGCCCGGCTGTAACTGTATTTGAAGGCGTCATCGATATTCCCGATGAAGTCATTAATAAATAAAAATATATTTTTAGTTTAATGGGGGACAAAAAATGGCTTTTGTAAATGACAACTATTGTAATTTGAAAGACAGCTACCTGTTTTCGCAAATCGCGCAAAAGGTTAATGCTTATGTAGCGGAACATCCTGAGAAAAAGGTTATTCGTATGGGTATCGGCGACGTTACCCTGCCTTTGGCGCCGGCCGTTATCGACGCGATGCAGAAAGCCGTTGCCGAAATGGGCGTGAAGGAAACTTTCCGTGGCTACGGACCGGAGCAGGGCTATGATTTCCTGCACGAAGCTATCGTAAAATATTATGCCGGCTTCGGCGTAACTTTGGCCAGCGATGAAATCTTTATCAGCGATGGCGCTAAAAGCGACTGCGGCAATATTACCGATATTTTCAGCAATGCGAATACGATCCTGATTCCTGATCCGGTCTATCCTGTATATCTGGACACCAATATCATGTGCGGCCGTAAAATAGTTTATATGGACGGCAAGCCGGAAAACAACTTCCTGCCAATGCCTGACGACAGCGTAAAAGCTGACATCATTTATCTTTGCTCGCCGAATAATCCTACCGGCGCTGTTTATACCAAAGAGCAGCTGGAGACCTGGGTCGCTTATGCATTGAAAAACGACGCGGTCATCCTGTATGATGCCGCTTATGAAGCGTTCGTTGATGATCCTGCTATACCGCGCAGTATTTTTGTCGTTGAAGACGCCAGAAAATGCGCTATCGAATTATGCTCCCTGTCTAAAACTGCCGGTTTTACCGGTACCCGCTGCGGTTATACTGTAGTGCCGCATGCTTTGGTACGTAAAACTGAAAGCGGTAAAGAGCTGGAGCTGAATAAAATGTGGCTGCGCCGTCAGACTACCAAATTCAACGGTGTGCCATATATCATCCAACGCGGTGCCGAAGCTGTGTTCAGTGAGCAGGGGCAAAAGGAATGCCGCGAAATGCTGGCTTTCTATAAAGAAAATGCCAGGATCATGGCCGAAGGACTGCGCAGAAAAGGCATTAAATTCTACGGCGGGACCCATTCACCCTATATTTGGCTGCAATGCCCGCAGGGTATGTCTTCCTGGGAATTCTTTGATTTCCTGCTTGAAAAACTGGCTGTTGTCGGTACTCCCGGCGCCGGTTTTGGCGCTATGGGCGAAGGATACTTCCGCCTGTCCGCTTTTGGCAGCCGTGAAAACACTATCGAAGCAATGGAACGCATTGAAAAAGAACTGTAAGCAGAATAATAAAAACGCCTGGTTTTTAACCAGGCGTTTTTGCTTTTAAAACAGACCGTTAATTTTTAACAGCTTTGATACAGAACATCGGGACTGGGATATAGAATATATCCTGTTCGGCATAAATACGGTCGCCGACGCTCTGGTCGACAGAACAGGAACAGCTGCCTAAAGCCTTAAGTATTTCCAAGTCCCAGCGGGGACGCTCAAAGAGGCTGATTTCCAGCATATGGTAAATATTGTGGCACTCATTTAATAATTCTGCGGAAACATCGGCATGGGCATTGAGGGCAGGCAGTTTTTGCCGATGATGGTCCTTGGCGTATTCCGCGTCATAATTCAGCAGGATACCTTTCGGAGCCAGCACACGGAGCCATTCGGCATAAGCTGTTTCGGGATGTGGCAGGTTCCACATCAGATTTCTGGCAATAACGACATCAAAGCTGCCGTCAGAAAAAGCCGTATGCTCGGCATCGGCAGTCTGAAAAGTACAGCTGCAGCCTTCTGCTGCCGCCAGCGTTTCCGCCTGAGCGATCATGGCAGGTGTCAGATCGATACCGGTGACTAGGTGACCTTCATTAGCCAGCAGAACGGAGAAAAAACCGGCGCCGCAGCCAACGTCAAGGATACGCAGCTGTTTTGCGGGCGGCAAATGCTGCACGATCTCGCGCTGCCACTGGCTGTATTTTTCACTGTGCAGCTCCTGACGGCGCAGTGCGGCAAAAGCGTCGGCCCTTTTCGTCCAGTAATTTTCAATATAGTTTTTGGTATCGCCGCTTGAAATAAGCGTTTTTTTAGATAAATCAGACATGATCTGCTCCTATTTTATCGCTGCAATCATAAACATGGGCGTTGAAGCGTAATTTATTTTTTCTACCGTCGACCAGACGCGCTGCCAGACAGAAACGTCAGTAGTAATGGAACGCATACGCAGCTTTTCCAAAGTGCGGATATCCCAATGCGGCCGTTGGATACCTGTCAGAGGTACCTGCATGGCGATCGCCTCCATCGCGTCGATATCAGTACTCAGATAATGGTCTTCAAGATCGTTTTGCTGTACGTTGCGTCGATCCTGTTCGTATTGCTGCTTTAAGTCAGCGTCATACAGATAATTATACCAGTTGGCGTCAAAATTCAGAAGCAGCCCTCCGGGTTTCAATACATGACGCCAGTTGCCATAAGTCTGCTCCGGGTCTTCCAGGACCCAGGTAAGATTGCGTGAAAGTACAACGTCAAAAGATTCTGCGGTAAACGTCGGCTTCTGCGCGTCCATCAGGCGAAAATCGATAACTTCCTGCCAAGGTCCGGCATTACGTTTGGCTTCAGCCAGCATTGCCGGGGCAGCGTCGATAGCCGTTACTTTATAACCGGCTTCCGCCAGAATAACAGCAAAGAAACCGGGACCGGTGCCGGCGTCTAAAGCAGTGATTTCCTGCGGCGCCCGGCTAGGATAAACCATCTGGATCTGTCTGCTGATTTCTCTGAGCCAGTTGCTGCGCTGACAGCCTGCCAGTTCTTCCTGATTGACCTGCGAATAACTGGGAGCCCGATCTGTCCAGTATTTTTTATTAACTTCAAATAATGCAGATGTCATAGCCTTCACCTATATTTTCGTAAGATTGAATGCTGCCGTTACCAGTTCGCGGGTGTAATGCTGCTGCGGTCGGGTGATGATATCCAGGGCAGGTCCGCTTTCAATGATCTTCCCGGACTGCATGATCAGGATCCGCTGGCAGATTTCCTGTACAAGAGTAATGTCGTGACTGATGAACAGCAGGCTCATTTTAGTTTCAGCCTGCAGCTTAAGCAGCAGCTGAATGATCTCTGCCTGGGTCTGTACGTCTAAAGCGCTTGTTATTTCATCGCAGATCAGCAGCCGCGGTTTGATACTGATCGCTCTGGCGATAGCGGCACGCTGACATTCGCCGCCGCTCAGCTGGTGCGGAAATTTTTCAGCATGCTGCGGTGTCAGGCCTGCTGCCAGCAGTAAAGCGATCGATCTTTCCTGGGCCGCAGCCTTAGTACAGCCGTAATTCAGCATTGGCAGCATGATCGAGCTGCCGATGCTTTTCCGGGGGTGAAAAGCCGCAGCGGCATTTTGAAAAACCAGCTGGACCTGACTGTAATAATTTTTTCGCAGTGCGGCATCGGCAAAGTCCAGCGGCTGGCCATTGAAGCTGACCGTACCGCTGTCGGCCGGCGTCAGTCCCATAAGCAGACGTGCCAGGGTGCTTTTGCCGCAGCCGCTTGTCCCAGCCAGCCCCAGACATTCGCCGGGGGCAACACTAAAGCTGACATTGCAGACAGCAGGCAGCGCGTTATGTTCACTGAAGAAAGTTTTACTGAGGCTGACTGCCTCTAACAGGGCGCTCATAAAAGAAATTCCTTTCTGAAATGCGGTATGGCCTCGATCAGCTTACGGGTATAGTCATGCTGCGGCCGGTTGAGTATTGTTTGCGCCGGACCGCTTTCTATGATTTCGCCCTGCCGCAGTACGGCTATCGTATCAGCTATCTGGGCCAAAGCGCTGATGTTATGTGAAACAACGATCAACGCAGTATGGTGATCTGTTTTGAGCTGCAGCAGGTGCCGCAGTATTTTCTGCTGCGTTAGCAAATCAAGTCCAGAGGTCGGTTCGTCTGCCAGTAACAGCTCCGGCTTCAGCAAAAGTGCCATAGCGATACAGACCCGCTGGTTCATGCCGCCCGAAAGCTGAAACGGATAGCTGTTTAAAATAGCCTGAGGCTTAGAAAAATCGAGCCCGGCAAGCACCTGCGCGGCAGACTGCAGGCTGGCGGCCGTATCGAACTGCCCCTGTGCCTGCAGCATAGTGCAGATTTGCGAGCCGATCGTCTGCAGGGGATATAAAGATGCTGTAGGGTCCTGAAAAATCATGGACAGCTTCCTGCCGAGCAGACCGCTGCTGTTCAGACGGCCGCCGCTGAGTAGGCTGCGCCCCTGCCAGAGGATCTCGCCGCCGGTAATGACAGCGTTAGCAGGTAAAAGGCCGGTCAGCGTTTTTAATAGAGTGCTTTTGCCGCCGCCGGAGCTGCCGACGATGCCCAGGATCTCTCCCGGGCAGACAGTAAGCTGCACAGATTTTAAAATTTCTTTAGCCCCGTAGGCAAGGCTCAGGTTATTTATTTGCAGTAATGGCTGCTGTTTGTTCATAGTTGAACCCCTTAGACCTCAAGGTCGGAGGTGATTTCGTAATAATCGGAAGGATGGGCTGTAAAGCCCTTGATGTTGCTTTTCATCACAAAGGACATTTTCAGATGCGAAGCATAGATAAATGCGTTATCGTCTAAAAGCTGCTGGCTGATCTGGACTGCCAGCCTGCTGCGTGCTGCCGGGTCAAATTCGCCGCGCAGCTGCCGGGTCAGTTCTTCGACCCGTTCATTATGGTAGTGGCCGGAATTATAGGAAGAACTGTCCAGTACATGGGTCGTAAAATAATACTGCGGGTCACCTGTAGGCGCAGTCACAAAAGCCTTGGCATAAATATCCCAATCCCCGCGTTTCAGAAAATCGTTATAATTATCTGTTGCGTTGACTTCGGCCCTGATACCGACCTCCTTTAGAAAAGCCTGGGCCGCTTCGGCCAGCAAAGGCAGCTCCTGCCGGGAAGTATAGGTGAGCCAGCGGACGGTAAGGTCCTGACCGTTTTTATCAACGTAGCCGTTGCCGTCAGTGTCGGTCCAGCCGGCTTCCCGCAGCAGTTTTTTTGCCTGTTCGGCGTTATAAGCGTCCGTATGCACGGCATCGCCGCCGCAGGGCATATTGGCAGGGAAGGGACCGACAGCCGGCGTACCGTTGCCATTCAAAAGCACGCTGGTAAATTTATCCTTGTCGATAGCCATAGCTATCGCCTTTCTAACGGCAGGTTCCTGTAATACCGGCGTCGTAAAATTCAGGCAGGCCTGAAAAACTCTGGAAGTATTGGCGGAAGCAACCTTAAATTTTGCATTGCCGGTAAATAAAGGCAGACTGGCATAGGGCAGACCCTGTGTGGCATCGATCTCGCCGTTCTGCAGTGCCATCGTCAAAGTATCGCCGTCGGGAATACTGCGGACGATAACTTTATCTGTTTTCACCCTGCCGCCCCAGTACGCCGGATTTTTAGTCAAAACTATTTCCGTAGGCGTCAGGCTTTGGACGATATACGGGCCGGTGCCCGAGATTTTGACATCGTCGGCAGTGCCACGCTGCATATCGATGATGCAGCCGTAAGGATCGCATAAATAATTGATCAGCGCCGGCGCTTTTTCCTGAGACTTTATCGTAACGGTTTGTCCGTCAGCAGTGATTGAAGCCAGTTTTAAGTCGTCGGCAGCCCGTTTATGGCGCTTTACCAGATCCTCAAGGCAGGCTTTCACGGCGGCTCCGGTAAGTCTGGCGCCGCTGCTGAAATTTACGTCGTCGCGTAAAGTGATTTTAACAGTATGATCATCAAGAAATTCGTAGCCTGTTGCCAGCCAGGGCTGCGGCTGCATTGCTTCATTAAAGCGGAACAGCGTTTCGCCGACGCCGTAGCGCAGTGTTGACCAGCCCTTATAGGATTCGTGCGGGTCCATACCGGCGTTCTCCATAGCCACACCGTAAGCTGTGGTGCCGTAGCGGAAGACAGATTCTCCCGCCTTGTCAGGAGCTGCGGAAGGGCCGCAGCCGTTGAGCAGTAAAGCGGTAAGCAGCAGACCGCTGCCCAGTAAAGAAAGTTTCATCATAATAGCAATACCCCTCGCATAAAATTATTTAGGATTGAATTTAGGGTCAAGCTGATCACGTAAGCTGTCACCTAAAAGATTGAACAGACTGACCGTCACAAAAATCGCCGCACCGGGTGCCAGGATCACCCACGGCGCCGTCTGCAGCATACTGCGGCTGCTGCTCATCATCGAACCCCACTCGGCTGCCGGCGGCTGGGCCCCCAGACCCAGAAAAGACAGGCCGGCAAGTTCCATCAGCATCGTGCCAAGATCAAGTGCCGACATTACCAGCAGCGGACTTAAAATAGAAGGGAGTAGATGCCGGAAAATTATTTCCGTGTCACTGCAGCCGCTCAAACGTGCCGCCTCGATATATGGCTGCTGCCGGACAGTCAGCGCCTGACTGCGGGCCAGGCGTGCATATTTGGGCCACGAGATGACGGCCAGCGCCAAAACAGCGTTTGTCATACCACCGCCCAGGATACTGGCAACAGCAATGGCAAAAACAAGGCCGGGAAACGCTAAAAAAATATCGGACAGACGCATGATAAAATTATCCAGTTTCCCGCCATAGTAACCGCTCCAGAGCCCGGCGGCAGTACCGGTAGTAAAAATGATCCCCACTAAAGCCAGCGCAGAAAAAATGGAGCTTTGCCCGCCGACCAGCACACGCGAAAAAACGCAGCGTCCGTAACGGTCAGTCCCAAAGGGATATTCGGCGTTGGGAGCCTGCAAAGCCAGGTCAAGGTTTTGCAGATAAGGATCGTGCGGTACCCAGTAAGGCGCGCTGAGCGTGATCAGAAACAGCAGTACTGTCAGCAGAAGCAGCCAGCAGGTCTTATGCAGGCCGTGCGGCAGTATATTTTTGGGCATCACCATCCACCGCCTTTAGTAAATTGCCGTGCCTGCGGCTCCAGCTGATGCAGCAGCAGATCGGTGACAAGATTGACACAGGTAAAAATGAACGCGGTCCAGACCACGTAAGCCTGCACGACCGGGTAATCGCGCATCAAAATAGCGTCCATTGCCATTTTGCCGATCCCGTCGATCATAAAAATCATTTCAATAATTGCAGTTCCGCCTAACAGCGAGCCTACCGACAAGGATAATAAAGTAATGAGCGTACTGCCAAGAGAACGCAGGATGAACCTGCGAAAAACAGTTGCTTTGGGAATGCCGCGTACAAGAGCGCCGGCAACATAATCCCTGTTGATCTCCTCCAGGATATTACTGCGGATATGCCGGATATACTTGGCAGACATGGGAATTGCCAGCGCCAGCGCCGGCAGCAGCAGACCGCCGAACCCTGAGCCGCCGAGGACGGTAAAAAAGTTCAGTTTTAATGCAAAGCAGTAAAGCAGCAGCAAAGCGATAAAAAATCCCGGCAGTGAATTGCCCAGAAACGCGCAGCAGCGAATCAGATGATCGCAGCAGCGGTTATGCCTCAGCGCTGCCGCGATACCCAGCGGCACAGAAATGCAGGCGGTAAGCAGCAGGGCCAGTGCCGTCAAATAAAGCGTAGGCTGCAGCTTAGCCACAAAAAGCGCTGTTACAGGCGTGCCTGAAATATACGAACGTCCCATATCGCCGCTGCAGACAGCCAGCAGCCAGTCCAGATAACGTACCAGCAGCGGACGGTCGAGTCCCAGCTCGGCACGGGCCGCTGCTTTGACCGTTTCCGATACCGCCCCGGAGGCCTTATACATCATATCGACCGTATCGTCTGCCGGCAGCTGCATCAGCACAAACGTAAAAAAAGTGATGCCCAGCAGCACCGGCAGCAAAAGCAGAAAACGGTGTTTGATATAAACATTCATCGTGTCAGGCATCCTTTCTGAAAATAAAAACAGCTATGCAAAGTAAACCGCCCTTTCAGGAGCAGCTTAAGCCTTCATAGCTGTATCAATAATACTGTTGTTCAATAAGAATGAGGGCAGCTTCAACTGCCGGCGGCTGCTTCAGCAGCCTGATATTATTTTATCATATTTTAATACTTTAAGTTAACTTCAAGTCAAGCTTTCAAAGAAAAAATTTACAAAAAAGTTTTTTCTTTGTGAGATTTTTGTAGAATCACAAAACTTTCCTTGAAGCTATACCAAGGTAGATGTATAATAGTAAAGAATCAAATTGACCCTAATATTCAAAGAGAGCCGGAGGTAATTATTAATGAAAAAAATTCTTTTAATGCTGACAATGGTCTTAGTGCTTGGTTTCAGCGCTATCTGCAGTGCCAGCAACGGTAAAGTGCTTGACGCTGAAGAAGCCATGGTCAACAAGTTTTTGGCAGCTTCCAATTATTCTGCCGTAACTTCCATGATGACTGACGGTATGAAAAAAGACTTTACAGAAGAAGTTTTTAAAAATTTCAAAGAGCAGATGGATAAAAACTTTGGCGCTGTCAGTGAAAAACGTTTAGTAGTGATAGAAAAAGGCGCCGATGCTGATATTTTAAGATACAGCATGAAATTTGCCAAACAGCCCGAAGCAATGATGAGCTTCCTGTTTGCAGTCAAAAACGAAAAACCTTTATTAGGTGATTTCGGTATTGCTCTGCCGCAAAAAGAAGAAAATAAAGAAGCCGCTAAATAAAACGGCGTAAAAAAAGGACTGCCAAACGGCAGTCCTTTTGTATTTTTATAGCAGCCCGCGCAGTTTGTCCAGTGCTTTTAATCGGTGCTTGGTGACATTGCGCACACTGCAGCCTAAACGTTTTGCTGCTTCGGAAGGTTTCAGCTCCTGTGCGAACAGCAGCATCATCACCTGCCGCTGGGCGGGGTTCAGCTGACGCAGAGCTTCCTGCAGATCCAGCGACAGTAAAAGCCGGGCCAGCTCGTCCAGGCTGCCGTCAGCATCACGGCAGGCCTCCAGCAGTTCGGTCCCGGCGGCGCTGTCAGTATCTACCTGCGCTTCGTTTTCCCAGATCTGCCCCTGCTTCTGCATGGCGTCAAAAAGGGCAAAATGTACCTTACAGCGTGCCAGCCCAGGCCAGTTGGCAAAATCGGCGCCATCATATTTCAAAATCAGTTCGATCAGGGCCAGCACGGCGATACCTTCGGCATCTTTACCCAGCGACCGGTAAAACATTTCGCGGTGGGCCTCGCTTTTTAAAAGCGGGCTGAAATCTTCGCACAGCTGCAGCAGTGCCTGCCCATCGCCGCTTTGTGAGGCTGTTATCAGCAGCTGCAGGCGGCTGGGAGGTGTCTGGTCGTTTGTATTGTTTGGAGTGTTAATATTTTTTATGATGATCAAATCCCTTGGTTTTATGATGGCCGTCCATACTGTAAAGCGTTATGCATAACAGTTGCTAGTGTACGCCTGTTTTTAAAAAAAGTAAATAGCAAAATAACGCCGCAGAATACTTAGCCCCTTTGGGGCTAAATTTTTTTGTGTGGACTTGAATAGATCTCCGATCTCGGGTACTTACCAAAGCATCCGGGGTTTTTCTTTTTACGTTCCCTTGTCGCCAGCGACGCAGGCGGGCAGCAGGAGGACAGTGACCACGTGCAGAGCATTGCCGCTGATGGTTGTTGTATAAGTGCAGGGGAGGGCAGATTGTAAATATTTGCAAAATATCCGTTCGTATGTCTTGTGGGGGGGTATAAGAGTGCTATAATATTTAAGTATATTACTGTAACGAATGTTTTTGATGTGCAACAAAAGAAATACTGCTCTGGTTTTGGTATTTCAAACTAAAAAATCAATATTCCGGGGGCTGAGGTGAAATATGTACGATGAAAGCTGTCTGCCGCGTATCGGCAGCAATATCCGCCTGCTGCGCGGTGCCTGTCAGTTCAACCAGTACCAGTTTGCCGGGCGTATCGGCATCAGTCAGACCCATCTGAGCAATATCGAGCATAACAATGTGCGGGTCAGCTTAAAGCTGCTGCTGCGCAGCGCCAATGTTCTGGGCTGCAGCCTGGAAACGCTGCTGGACAGCAAAGCGGCATCCGAGTGGGTACCGGCACCTGATGCCGGGGCTGACGAAAAGGCGGAGGGCGCAAAAAGTAAGAGCAGTGCCGCCGCAGCAACTGACGAACAGGAGCAGTACTCGCTGGAAGAAATACGCCAGCTGCTGCAGCTGCTGCGGCTGAGCAAAGCCCGATAGGAGAGGAAAAATGAGTATCATCAATATCTGCCACGACTTTAAATACGGCAGGATCATCTACAATGCGCGTGACCGGTATATAGGCCGTTCCCTGGCTGTTTACGGTGAATATTCGCATAACGAAGCCGAATTATACCGGCAGCTGCTGCGCAGCGGCGACACCGTTATAGAAGCAGGCGCCAATATGGGCTCGCTCACCATACCGCTGGCCCGCTTTGTCGGCGAGAGCGGCAAAGTCATCGCCTTTGAGCCTCAGCGGCTCATCTTCCAGATCCTGGCCGGCAACGCGGCTATCAACAGCCTCGTCAACGTCTATGCCTATAATAAGGGCGTTGGCGCCACATGCGGGACTATCGTCATCGACGATCCCAAAGAGTTCTGCCCCGACATCAATACCGGCGGGGTAAAGCTGACGGCGGCAGCTGCCGGTTATGAAGTGGACATCATCACCCTGGACAGTCTGGAAGCAGAAAAGTGCGCTCTGCTAAAAATAGACTGCGAAGGCATGGAACGGGACGTTTTAGCAGGCGGGCGGCAGCTGATAAACCGGTGCCGGCCCATTATCTACATCGAACGCAATGAGGACTGCCGGGAGCTGCTCAGGGAGTACGGCTATCAGATATACAGGCACGATGTGCCATTGTTCTCGGAGGAAAACTACTTCGGCAACAGAAAGAACCTGTTTATCGAACCCAGCAGCACGCCGGAAGGAAAATTCGTACAGGATGGCCATCTGCATTCGTTCAACTGGCTGTGCGTCCCTGAAGAAAAAAAGATCAGGGTCACAGGCTTTCCGCCCGTCAGCTGACGGACAAACAGACCAGGCAACAAAGAGGCAACAAAGAGATAACAAAGCCAAAAAGGCAAGAGCATAGAAGGCTGCGGCACATGGCTGCGCCGCAAAACAGGAGGCAGAAGCATGGACAATGAAGAAAGCGTGACAGAAATAACGGCGCCCGGCACAAAGCCGGCAGAGTCGGCAGCGCCGCAGGGTGGAAATAATACTGCGGGCAGCGACCGGGGGCAGGGCAAAGCCCCGGCCGCCGGCATCGAAAAGCCGGCAGCGGCAGCGCCCAGACCCTATATGATGTTCGACGCCGGCGAAGTGCAGCAGGAAAGCGGTATCGCGGGCATCAGGTTCGACTTCAACTACGGCGTGCGCGTCACCGTGCCCCAGGGCGAATACCGGGTAAAATTCATCGACCGCAAAGCCTGCCTCACCGTCTACGACGCCCCGGCCAGCGGCGTTTTGGTCACCAGCAGCAAAAAGTATTTTATCGATTTCCGGATCGAAGTATACGAAAAAGATCAACTGATCTTCGCCCACGACCTGGACCTGCACGGTAAAAAAGTACTGCTCAAATTTCCCGTCGGAATTCTGGGCGACATCCTGGCCTGGTTCCCCTACGCGGAAGCCTTCCGGCAAAAACACGGCTGCGAGCTTTACTGCGCCATGGCCGCAGACATGGCCGCACTTTTTAAACCGTCCTACCCGGAAATAAACTTCGTCCAGCCGGAAGAACGGCTGGAAGGACTGTACGCCAGCTACTACATGGGCATCTTCTTCCCCTGCGACGACCGGGTGCATCAGCCGTCAGACTTCCGCGTCCGGGGCCTGCACCAGAACGCGGCCATGATCCTGGGACTGGACGAAGGCGGCGAACCGCCCCAGCTCAGCGTAAAGCTGCTGCCCAAAGACAAAAAGCGCAGGATCAGAGAACCCTACGTCTGCATCGCCGCCCAGTCCAGCAGCCAGGCCAAATACTGGAACAACGGCGGCGGCTGGATCAAAGTCGTCAAACACCTGCAGGCCAGAGGCTACCGGGTACTGTGCATCGACCGTGAAAACGTCTACGGCATGAACAGCCGCTTCAACATCATCCCCTACGGAGCGGAAGACTTTACCGGCAAACTGCCCCTGCAGGAACGTATCGACCTTTTGGCCCAGGCCGACTTCTTTGTCGGCCTGTCCAGCGGTCTCAGCTGGCTGGCCAACGGCGTTGGCATCCCGGTAGTGCTCATCAGCGGCTTCACCCTGCCGCTCAATGAATTCCCGACCCCCTACCGGGTCATCAACTACCACGTCTGCAACGGCTGCTGGAACGATACGCAGATAGTCTTCGACCATAAAGACTTTGAATGGTGTCCGCGCCTGAAAGGAACGGAACGCCAGTTTGAATGCAGCCGTTACATCACGCCGGAAGCGGTGAACAAAGTCATCGACCGGCTGATGGCCGACCATAAACTGGACCCGCTGGCGGCCGGGAGAACAAGGGCCAAAGGGAAACCTGAGGCAGAGAAAAAGAAACAGGAGCTGATCAGGAAATGAGCTTTGACGATTATAAAAAAGGCAGAGAGATAAAAAACAAAGACCGTCATAAAAAGCAGGCGGAACAGATCCTGGCGACAGTAGTCATGGGCATGAACCTGGTCAACACAGTTGCCCCGCTGGCAGCGCTGGCGGCGGCAGAACAGAAGCCGGTTGCCGCAGCGCGGCCGGCACGCAGCGAGGCGGAGCCTCTGGACTATGCCGTACTCCCCCGGCTGGCAGACATGGTGGACCGGGCCGTGTTCGCCCGCGCCGAGGCGACGACTACCAGCGTAAACAGCATGGGCAGCGGCGACAGTCAAACGATAACATACGGGAATAGCGGCATAATCAGCGCTATGAAAGGCGGCGAGCAGATTATCTCGAACGGCGGCAGCGGCATAATCAGCACTATGAGCACCGGCAAGCAGATTATCTCGAACGGCGGCGAGGGCACGGTCAGCAACATGGTGAGCATCGGCACGCAGAGTATCAAGACCGGCGGCAGCGGCATAGTCAGCAACCTGAGCAGCGGCTATCAGGATATCTCCAGCGGCGGCGAGGGCACGGTAATCAGTATGGTGAGCAACGGCAATCAGGCTATCTACGACAGCGGCACGGGTACGGTCAGCAGTATGAGCGGCGGCAAACAGGCTATCTACAGCAGCGGCGGTATGGGCACGGTAATCAGTATGAGCGACGGCAGTCAGACTGTCGAAAACGGCGGCGTGGCCCAGGTCGGCACTATGAGCGTCAGCGGCCGGCAGATTGTCAACGACGGCGGCACGGGCACGGTCAGCAGTATGAACGGCGGCCGGCAGATAATCTACGGCGGCACGGGTACGGTCAGCACGATGAACAGCGGCATTCAGCATATCGACTCCGGCGGCGAGGGCACGGTCAGCACTATGAGCGGCGGCCAGCAGCAGATCTCGAGCGGCGGCCTGGGTTCAGCCCTGGGTACTTTAGGCGGCACGCAGAGTATCCTGGACGGAGGTACGGGCTGGGTGGAGAAAGTGACATCCAATCAGGTCATCTCCAGCGGCGGTACGGGCATCGTTGAGACTGTGACAGGCGGCGACAGCTGGACGCTGACTGCCGGACAGACGGGCATCGCCAATAATATGAGCGGCGGCACGCAAACTGTCGACAGCAACGGTAAGGGCACCGTGGTCAGCATGGCAGACGGCAGCCAGAATATCCTGACCGGCGGTACGGGTACGGTCAGCACGATGAACAGCGGCGAGCAGAATATTACGGGCGGCAGCGGCATAGTCAGCACGATGAACGACGGCTTTCAGTATATCAGTGGCGGCGAGGGCACGATCAGCACCCTGAGCAGCGGTTATCAGCGTATCTCCAGCGGCGGTACGGGCACGATCGGCACGATGTACAGCGGCCAGCAGAATATCTCCAGCGGTATGGGCAGTATAGGCACCCTGAGCAAAGGCGGTCAGACTATCAACAGCGTCGGCGCTACAGGCGCGGTCGGCACGATGTACAGCGGCAGTCAGGAGATCTACAGCGGCGGCAGCGGCAGTGTCGGCATCCTGAGCGGCGGCAGCCAGTATGTCTCCAGCGGCGGCGAGGGCACGGTCGGTACGATTGACGGCTACGCTAATCAGACTATTTTGAACGGCGGCAAGGGCACGGTCAGCTGCCTGAGCACCAGCGGCGAGCAGAATATCCAAAGCGGCGGCGTGGGTTCAGCCCTGGGTACTTTAGGCGGCACGCAGAATATCTCGAACGGTGGTACGGGCTGGGTGGAGAAAGTGACATCCAATCAGGTCATCTCCAGCGGCGGTACGGGCATCGTTGAGACTGTGACAGGCGGCGACAGCTGGACGCTGACTGCCGGACAGACGGGCATCGCCAATACCATGAGCGGCGGCACGCAAACTGTCGACAGCAATGGTAAGGGCACCGTGGTCAGCATGGTAGAAGGCGGCGAGCAGATCATCCTGAATGGCGGTACGGGCACAGTCAGCAGCATGAGCGGCAGCACGAGCGGCGGCACGCAGACTGTCTCGAACGGCGGCACAGGTTCGGTGATCAGCATGACCACTGGCCTGCAGGTCATCGACACCAGCGGCGTGGGTTCGGTCGGCACTATGTCAGGCGGCGAGCAGACCATCGCCAGCAGCGGTGTGGGCACGGTCAGCAGCATGGAAGGCGGTGATCAGCGTATCTACACCGGCGGTACAGGTACTGTAAGTTCTCTGTCCGGCTACGGCAAGCAGAGTATCTCCGGCGGTACGGGCACGGTAATCAGTATAGGCGGCGGCGCGCAGGATGTCTACGACGGCGGCGTGGGTACGATCAGCAGCATGAGCAGCGGCGTTCATAGAATCAAGAGCGGCGGCAGCGGCACAATAATCAGCATGACCACCGGCTTTCAGGCTGTCTTCACCGGCGGCTACGGCATGATCAGCACTATGAGCGGCGGCACGCAGACTGTCCAGGCCGGCGGCACAGGTTCGGCCGGCACTATAAATGGCGGCAGCCAGGTCATCAGCGGCACCGGCGGCGTGGGTACCGTCGATCTATTGACCGAAAGCGGCCAGCAGCATATCGTCAGCGGCGGTACCGGCACAGCCGTCAGTATGAACAGCGGCGGCGCGCAGACTGTCTCGACCGGCGGCCACGGCACAGTCAGCACTATGGACAAAGGCACGCAGACTATCATGGACGGCGGTACCGGTTCGGTCGAACTCATGAACAGCATGGGCAAGCAGGCTATCGGCACCAGCGGCCACGGCACGGTAATCAGCATGAACAGCGGCCAGCAACAGATCTCCAGTACCGGCGTGGGCACGGTAACTACTATGAGCGGCGGCAGTCAGGTCATCTCGAACGGCGGTACGGGCACGGTCAACACCATGAACAACGGCCAGCAGCAGATCTCCAGTACCGGCGTGGGCAGTGTAGATACGATGCACAGCGGCAAGCAGGCTATCGGCACCGGCGGCAGCGGCATAATCAGCAATATGAGCGGCGGCAGCCAGGCTGTCTCGAGCGGCGGCAAGGGCACGGTAATCAGCATGAACAGCGGCGGCACGCAGACTGTCTCGAGCGGCGGTACGGGCACGGTCAATACTATGAACAGCGGCAGTCAGGTCATCTCCAGCACCGGCCACGGCACGGCCAACACCATGAACGGCGGCAGCCAGGTCATCTCGAATGGCGGCGTGGGCACCGTCAGCGACATGAGCGGCGGCACGCAGGCTGTCTCGAGCGGCGGTACGGCAGCCGGCACTCTCATCAACGGCGGTACCCAGATAGTCTCGACCGGCGGCATCGTCAGCAGCGCTGTTTTGAGCGCCGGCCAGCAGCAGGTATATGACGGCAGCGGCCTTCACGACATCACCTTTGCCGGCGGCACGCAGATGATCATGAACAATGCCGCAGTCAGCGGCATGCAGGTAACAGCGGGCATGCAGCTGGTTTCAAGCGGCGGTTCGGCCCTGGCTACTTTCTTAAACAGCAACGGCGTGATGCAGCTTGTCAGCGGCGGTACAGTAAGCGGGCTGACCATGAGCGGCGGCAGCCTGGAACTGGAAACTGTCAGCGGCGGAAGCTTCACCATCGGCGGCACAATGACTGTCGGCGGCGGCAGCGTGAACATGACTGACAGCGGCGTGACCCGCGCCGGCTCGCCATCCTATGAGACCCTGACCATCGACAACCTGAGCGGCGGCGGCGCCACCTTTATTATGGATACCGACCTGGGCAGCGACAATGACAGCAACAGCGACAAAATAACTATCAGCAGCGCCGGGGCAGGCGGTACCTGCTATGTACAGGTCAAAGACCTGAGCGGGCTGAACGGCAGCGAAGTAACAGGCGCGCACCACCGGAAGCTCATCACCGACACCGACGGTAATCTGACCTTTGTAGGTCAAAATTTAAATACCGGCGGCCTGTGGGACATCGACCCGACGCTGGCCAAAGGCGATACGCTGAATCTGTCGGCCAACGACTGGTACCTGGTAAAAATCGCCAAAACTGCCAATAACGACACCCGGGTACTTCTGGACGCTGCCGACAACAGTTACGCCCTGTGGCGCAACACCAACGACAGCCTGCGCAGCCGTCTGGGAGCTTTAGGCAATGGCAGCGAACACGCTGACGGCATCTGGGCCCGTACCCAGGCGGGCAGGTTCAGCGGCGCCGGGTACGAAGGCCGCTATAACATGTATCAGCTGGGCTTTGACCAGTCGGTAAACGACCAAAGTATTTACGGCGCGGCGGCAGACTACGGCGACGGCACAGGCAGTTACGAACCGGGCAGCGGTAAAGACAAGCTGAAGACCTTCAGCCTGTACGGGGTCTGGAGAGGTGACAACGGCGCCTATACCAATGTCACGGCCCGTTACGGCATCGTCGATACTGAGCTGGAATCCTACGGCGACTTCCCCGACAAGGCCGAATATAAGCAGCACGCCTACAGCGTCAGTGTCGAATACGGCAAACGCTTTGATATGGAGAGCGGGCTGTTCATCGAGCCTAACGTCCAATTTACCCTTGGCAGACTGGGCAGCATCGACTACACCACCAACAGGGGCGCCAACGGTTATATCGAAGGCATGAACAGCGCCATCGGGCGTATCGGCTTCGTGATGGGACAGAAGATAGAAAACGGCAGCGATATCTATCTGAAAGCCGACCTGCTGCACGAATTTGCAGGTGAGCGCGATCTGCAGCTGACTTCGGACGCAGGTGGTACGAATGATATCCTGACCAAACACAATGACTACGGCGATACCTGGTTCGAGCTGGGTCTGGGCGGTAACGTCAGGATCAGCAAAACGGGCAACTTCTACGGTGAAGTGACGCGCGGCTTCGGCGGCGACATCAACAAAAAGTGGAGCGTCAACGCCGGGTTGAGGTTCACTTTCTAAGCTAGTCCTCAATCTTATGGTATGTGCAGATCTGCTTCGACTAAGCAGGCAGACAGAGAGTAATATTGGTAATCATCTGCAGGTGATCCAGTGGTATAAAATCAATAAAAAAGGCCGGACTGTTAAGTCCGGCCTTTTTATATAGATAAGGTCTGTTACCAGGTGAACCAGGTATAGATGCTGAATACTGTCAGCAGCATGACTTCTAAAATAAACATCGGTTTGAGGGTCTTAAAGAAGTCGGCTTTAAAATAATCCAGGGTGACGATAAAACACATATGTGTCGGCGTCAGCATTTGTCCGGCTACGCCGAAGGCCATGGCCACGCCTGCCAGGTTCAGGTCGCCGGGCGACAGGGCTGCGACTATAGGCATAACGATCGCTACATGACCCTGTGACAGACCTGTCAGGATGCCGATAATAAAGGAGATAGCGGCGATAATGACAGGTACGGGCAGCGGTGAGGCTTTAAAATCTTCCACGATGGTATGCAGAACGTTGGTATCGGTCAGGATCTGGATAAAATAGAGGATGCACAAAACGTTCATCAGCATTTTCCAGTCGCAGGCGCCGGTAAAAACTTCTTTGATGTTCAGGACGCGGCTTGTCATACGCAGGACCGGGATCATGGCGAAGGTGACCAGAGCCATAGCGGTGGAGGCGTTAAGGTCGCAGAAAACTACCAGCAGGAAGTTGATTACGACCGGGGCAAGCGACAGTACCAGGTTCATAATGTCCTGACGGCGTTCGGCCGGATCGACATCTACATTGCTGTTAGCGGGCATATCCAGCGTCCGGATGAGTACCAGCCAGCCCAGGGCAAATGCCAGCAGGGTCAGCCAGCACAGGTGGGCGATAAAGTCGCTGAAGGCAACGCCGGCGATGCTGCAGGCCATGATCATGCCGGGTATGATGGGACTGGAAAATTCAAAGATATGCCGGAACCAGAAATTGATGGCGGCTTTATGTTCTTTGGTAAGGTCTGTATTGCGGCTGGCTGCTTCGACGATGGGCGCAGAAAAACGTGCGCCGCCCAGCGAAGGCAGCAGGCCGAGAAAAGCTGGCATAATGGCCAGTGTAAATTTTTCGCTGGCAAATAAGCGCTGCAGGGCGCGGATCATTCCGTCTAAAGCGCCGCTGGTACGCAGCTCGATTTCCAGGCACATGACAAAATAGAGCGCCAGGATCAGGTCGTAGGTGCGCTGCATGGTAAGCGTGGTAGTGAAGGCGCTGACCAGATAATGGAACTGAGGGGCTACTAAAGCCCAGATCAGCAGGCCGCCTGCCAGGATCGCCGGACCGATGGGGATGTGGCGGCGCAGCAGGATGATGATCAGCAGCATTGCTAAAGCGATCACGAGAAAAATATTCATTTTAAAACCTTCTCACTCTCAAATAATATATCTATTATACAAAGAATGCAGAGAAATTTCCATATTCGGCTGAAAAAAGGTATAATAAAAGAAAATATACTTCTGGAGGTGTACTATGTATATCAGTCGCTTATGTTTGCAGAATTACCGCTGTTATGATAATTTTGAGATAGATTTCAACAAAGAACTGACTGTTATCGTAGCTGAAAACGGTAAGGGCAAAACAGCTATTTTAGATGCGGTCGCTGTAGCTTTAGGGCCTTATCTGGCGTGCTTTGACGGTGTTAAGGCCAACCAGATCAGTGATACGGACGTACGCCAGACCAAAGATACTGTAGGCAGGACTTTGGAGCATGTGCTGCGGATGAAAAGCCAGTATCCCGTTGTGATCGGGGCAGAAGGCGTTGTTGACGGCGAAAAGATCACCTGGAAAAGAGAATTGAAGGCGGCCGGGGGGCGGACGACGATCCTGAATGCGAAGGCTTTGAGCGAGTATGGGCGGCATATGGTCAAGGCGCTGCGGGAGGTCAACGACAGTAAAATAATTTTGCCGGTCATGGCTTATTATGGTACCAGCAGGATGTGGAAGGATAATAAGCTGTTCGAGCTGCGCAAGGATATCAGTCTGGAGCGCGGCAGCGGCTACGTCGATTGTATGGAGCCTTCGTCATCATATAATACTTTTGGGCAGTGGTTCAAATATGCGGCGATGAGCGCGATGGAATTTGACCGTTATCTGGCCGAGAGCGGTAAAAAGGATGAAAAGAATCCGTATACGGAAGTGCTGAAGGCTGTGCGTCAGGCGATCATTACCTGTATCGGCAGTATGGGCTGGACGGATATAGATTACAGCTTTGCTTTTCAAAATCTGATCATTATGCATGAAACGATGGGTGTATTGCCGCTGGAGGCTTTGAGTGACGGTACCCGCAGCGTGATCAGTATGGCGGCAGATCTTGCGTACCGGATGGTGCGGCTGAATCCTGACCTTGGAGCCATGGCGGCTCTTGAAACGCCGGGCATCGTACTGATCGACGAAGTCGATATGCATTTGCATCCTTCCTGGCAGCAGGCGGTAGTTTATGATGTGCGGAAGGCGTTTCCCAACGTACAGTTTATTGTGACGACTCACAGTCCGCAGGTTCTGAGCACGGTTCCGGCTGAGGCTATCCGTATCCTGCGCTGGGACAATAATCTGATCAATATCGATAAACCTGCCTTTTCTTTAGGCGCTGAAAGCTTTCAGCTGCTCAAGGATATTCAGAATGTCGACACGCGCCCGCAGGCATTGCCGATCGTGAAGGACCTGTACAGGTATCTGATGCTTGTGAGCGAGGATAAATGGGATACGGACGAGGCCAGGGAGCTGCGCAAACGTCTGGACGAATGGTCTAAAGGGTGTGAACCGGCTTTGGTCCGTGCTGATACGGAAATCAGGATGAAGTCTTTCAGGAGGAAGAAAAAATGAAACGGGTGTACAAATCTCCGGCTACACCCGAGCGCCTGCGCAGTTATGTGAAGGCGTTTCCGGACGAAACCTGGGAGCATTTCCGCCGGCGCAACCGCAGGGGCTACCGCGAAGTAAAGCAGCAGCTGCTGCAGGATCAGCACGGTTTATGCGCGTATTGTGAGATCAGTATCAAGCTGGCTGAGTTTGAGGACAATGTTGATGATTTCAGGGTGGAGCATTTCTTCCCCAAAGTAGCTACACAGCTTGAAAAACACAATTATCACCTGGACTGGCATAATCTGCTTGGTGTTTGCCATGGCGGCAGCCAGCCCTATGTGTCGGACCCTGAATGGCGTTATTCCAGCAGGAAGAATGACCGGAGCTGTGATGTACCAAAGGGCGGGAAACCGATTTCCGAGCGGATACTGAACCCGCTGAAGATACCGGCGTCAGTCAGGCTGTTTCGTTATCAGGAGCATACCGGTAAGATGATCGTTGACGAAAGTTCCTGTCCGAAAAAACTGCAGGCCAAGGCGCGCAATACGATCCGCGAGCTGAACCTGAACGCGCCGCGGCTGCAGCGGATGAGACTGGCGCTGATCAGGATACTGGAGGACGAGATAAACAGTGCTTTGGCTGGCGGAGCGGTGCTGGAGGAGTTTTTGCCGCTGCTGGCGGAAAGTATCCTGCTGCCGGATGACGATGGCAATTATCAGCCGTTTTTTTCAGTGGCGCGCTGGTATTTGGGTGAATTTGCCGAGGATATTTTAAGGGAAAATAATTATGCGATGTAACGCACTCCTGCTTAAAAATAACTTTTTAAGCAGGAGTTTTTTTGTGGAGGTAGAAAGTAATAATTATTATGTTTTCAGATAATTGCAGAAAGATATAGGGGAGCGGAGAAATATGGAATTAACTAAGAAAGCGTTTAAAGCATATGATGTGCGCGGCGTTGTGCCGACAGAGGTCAATGCGGAGATGGCTTATCGGGTAGGGCGCGTTTTTGCGGCGATGTTTGCAGCTGAAAAAGTTGTGGTCGGGCATGATATACGCTTGAGCGGGCGCGAGCTGGTCGATGCTTTGACGGAAGGGCTGCGGCACGGCGGCAGTGATGTGATCGATATCGGGCAGTGTGGTACGGAGATGATTTATTTCGCGACGGCACATCTGGACGCTGACGGGGGGATCATGGTAACGGCCAGTCACAATCCGGCAGAGTATAACGGGATGAAGCTCGTGCGCCGAGGAGCCAGACCGATCTCGGCCGATACGGGACTGATGGAGATCGCTGATATGGTGGTCGACAGTAAGGATTTTCCTCATGTCAAGGTGCCGGGCAAGACGGAGGGTGCTGTAAGACGTTATGATATCATGCCGGAATATATCGAGCATTTGCTGGGATATATAGACATCAAGTCGCTGAAACCGCTGAAGATAGTGGCTAACCCTGGGAACGGCGGCGCCGGCCCGGTCTTGAACGAGCTGGCCAAATATCTGCCTTTTGAATTTATCAAGATCAATGAAATACCTGACGGGACTTTCCCGAACGGGGTGCCTAATCCGCTTTTGGTACCAAATCGCGAGGCTACGGCAAAACTGGTGCGCGAATATCAGGCTGATCTGGGCGTGGCCTGGGACGGCGATTTTGACCGCTGCTTTTTGTTTGATGAAAAAGCCGAATTTATTGAAGGCTATTATATAGTCGGTTTGCTGGCAGAGGTATTTCTGCGCAAGCAGCCGGGCGCCAAGATCATGTATGACCCGCGTCTGACCTGGAACACGCAGGAGGTTGTGGATGCGGCCGGCGGTGTTGCTGTGCGCTGCAAGAGCGGGCATGCCTTTATGAAGGAATGTATGCGTGCCAATGAGGTGCTGTACGGCGGCGAAATGTCGGCGCATCATTATTTTAAAGATTTTTCCTACTGTGACAGCGGCATGATACCCTGGCTGTTGGTGGCGGAGCTGTTATGCACCAGCGGCAAAACTTTGTCGGAGCTGGTCGAAGCACGGATGGAAAAATTTCCCTGCAGCGGCGAGATCAACCGCAAGGTTGAAGATTCAGCGGCCGTACTGGCGGCGATCGAGGCTGAATATGCGCCCGGCGGTCATGTCGATAAGCTGGACGGGCTGAGCATTGATTATGCCGAATGGCGTTTCAATGTGCGTGTTTCCAATACAGAGCCGGTGATGCGTCTGAATGTTGAGACCAGAGGCGATAAAAAGCTGCTGGCTGAAAAAACAGCGGAACTGCTGGAACTGATCGGCGGCGAAGAAGCCTGACAGAGCCCGTGTCTGATCGGTGCCGGCGGCAATCAAGGTAAGTGTTTATCTAAAAATTTATTTCCTGTTCAAGTGGAGAAAGAGTGATACAGATGACTGCAATCAAACAAGTACGCAAGGCTGTTATTCCGGCGGCTGGATTAGGCACGCGTTTTCTGCCTGCTACTAAAGCTACACCGAAGGAGATGCTGCCGATCGTTGATAAGCCGACGATCCAGTATATTATTGAAGAAGCGCTTGCTTCGGGAATAGAAGATATTCTGATCATTACCGGGCGCAGCAAACGTGCTATCGAGGATCATTTTGACCGCAGTATCGAGCTGGAATTGAATCTTGCGGCCGGCGGTAAAGCGCAGGAGCTGGAGATGGTCAAAAAGATATCTGATATCCGGATCCACTATATCCGCCAGAAAGAGCCGCGCGGATTGGGGCATGCTATTTTATGCGCAAAGCAGTTTATCGGCGATGAGCCTTTTGCGGTGCTTTTGGGCGACGATGTAGTAGACGGTGAAGTACCGGCGCTGAAACAGCTGATGGATGTTTATGATAAAACCGGGGCCAGTGTTTTGGGCGTACAGGAGGTGCCGCAGGAAAAGGTATCGTCTTATGGTATCGTAGCGTCCGAGCCTACGGCCGAACCGCGCACCTTTACGGTCAGCGATATGGTCGAGAAACCGGGCGTTGAGGAAGCGCCTTCGCGGCTGGCTGTTTTGGGGCGTTATATCATCAATCCCGAGGTGTTCCCGATCCTGGAGGCTACCAGGCCGGGACGCGGTAATGAGATACAGCTGACGGACGCATTGAAGGAGCTGGCTAAACTGCAGAAGATGTATGCTTATAATTTTGAAGGACGTCGTTATGATGTTGGCGATAAACAGGGCTTTTTGGAGGCGACGGTGGAAATGGCGCTGAAGCGTCCTGATCTGAAGGATAAGTTTTTAGCATATTTACAGACTATTGTCAGTAAGAACTAAGGAGATTGAATGATGAATGTTCTGGTTACCGGCGGTGCCGGTTATATTGGTTCACATGTAGTTGAAGAATTGCAGAAAAACGGTTTCACACCGATCGTTTACGATAATCTTTCCACAGGCCATGCGGCTGCAGTGCCTGAAGAGGTGCAGCTGGTGGAGGGCGATATCCATGATGTTGCTTTTTTTGAAGCATATCATGGCCCAGTTTGAGATCGACGCGGTCATTCATTTTGCTGCCAGCAGTCTGGTCGGCGAATCGATGGAAAATCCTTCCAAGTATTATTTTAATAATGTGGAGGGGTCGCTGCATCTTTTGGAAGCAATGAAAGGCGCTGGCGTAGATTATATCGTTTTTTCGTCGACGGCGGCAGTATACGGAGAGCCTGAGAGCGTGCCCATTAAAGAGGACAGCTGTCTGAAACCGACTAATGTTTACGGCCGCACGAAGCTGATGATCGAAAAAATGCTGGCTGATTATGATATGGCTTATGAGATGCGTTATGTGGCGCTGCGTTATTTTAACGCCGCAGGAGCTTCGCCGAGCCGTGATATCGGCGAAGACCATGATCCTGAATCGCATTTGATCCCGCTGGTTTTAAAAACTGCGCAGGGCGTACGCAGGCAGGTTGCCATCTATGGTACTGATTATGCTACTGCAGACGGTACCTGTGTGCGTGATTATGTTCATGTCTGCGACCTGGCAACGGCACATGTTCTGGCACTCAAGCATCTGCTGGCTGGAGGAGCGAGCCGCGTGTATAATCTGGGCAGTGAAAATGGTTTCAGCGTGCGCGAGATCATCGATGCTGCTAAAAAGATTACGGGGATAGACTTTACTGTGGTGGAAGAAAGCCGCCGCAGCGGCGATCCGGCTGTGCTGATCGCTTCTTCGGAGAAGATCAGGGACGAGCTGGGCTGGGTGCCTAAGTGCAGTACTGTCAATGAAGTTATCAGTACGGCCTGGAAATGGCATAAGGGACACCCGCAGGGCTATGAAGGCTGAAAATGTAAGACCGGTTTGCCTGGGCAGCCGGTCTTTTTGCTTTCAAGCCGTTTTTTTGTTAAAATAAGAGTTCAGGAAGAAGAAAACAGAGGACGAAAAAATGCAGCTTGTTGTAGATAAAATTGCCAGGAGTTTTGGCATTAATGAAATATTTAAGGATATCAGCTTTATGATCGATAAAGGTGAAAAAATTGGGCTGGTAGGCGTAAATGGCAGCGGCAAAACAACGCTGCTGCGCTGTCTTTTGGCTCCGGAAACGGTTGACGGCGGCGTGGTGCGTTTTGAACCCGGCTTGAAGATCGGTTATGTGGAGCAGGGGTTTCAGAATATCGGCACCGGCAGTTTGTGGCAGTTTATGCTGCGCTCCTGCCCGGAGATAATGACAATGCGTGAAGAACTGGCGGCTTTGGAAGCACGTTCTGCCCAGCTGGAACCGGGTGCGGAGCTGGACGGGGTTTTAGAGGAATACGCCCGTGTGACCAAACGTTACGAACATGTCGACGGATATAATTATGAAGCGTTTATTAAAAGAGTCTTGATTGGCCTGGGTTTTGAAGAAGCGGTCTGGGATAAAACGGCGGAGCACTTTTCCGGCGGACAGAAAACCAGGATGATGCTGGCGGCGGCCCTGGTGCGGCAGCCTGATTTTCTGATTTTAGATGAGCCTACAAATCATCTGGATATTGCTATGACTGAGTGGCTGGAGAAGTATCTGCAGGAATTTAAGGGCGGGCTATTGGCAGTCAGTCATGACCGTGCGTTTCTTGATAATATCGCTACACGGATACTGGAAATGGAAGGCGGGCATCTGACTTCCTTCAAAGGCAATTACAGCAAATATCTGGTGCAGAAAGAGCTCCAGACTGCAACACTGGAAGCTGCTTATGCTTCGCAGCAGGATTATATCGCACGGACGGAAGCCTATATCCGTCGTTTTAAAGCGGGCATCAAAAGTAAGATGGCGCGTGGACGCCAATCTCAGCTGGATCGTCTGGAGCGGATGGACGCGCCTGTGCAGCATGAGGAATTTGCCCTGCGCCTGCCGCCTGCGCCGGAGTCTGCTGAACGGGTGCTGATTTTGGATAACCTTTCTGTTGGTTATGGCGATAATGTACTGCTGCATGATATAGATTTGGTGCTGCGCAAGGGTGAAAAGGTTGGCTTGCTGGGTCCTAACGGCACCGGTAAAACGACATTGCTGAAAACTGTTTTAGGCGAGCTGCCGCCGCTGAAGGGAACAGCGCAGATCGGCAATCGTGTGAAGGTGGGGTATTTTTCGCAGAGCTATGAAAGGCTTGCTCCCAAACAGACGCTGCTGGATAATTTTTTGGTGGAATATGGCTTTACTGAGGAACGTACGCGTTCACTGCTTGGCGGGATGCTGTTTCACGGCGACGACGTTTTTAAAGAGATCGGCACTTTGTCAGGCGGCCAGAAGGCACGTCTGGTATTGCTGAAGCTGGTGCTGGACGGGGCAAACTGCCTGGTGCTGGACGAGCCGACCAACCATCTTGATATTATGGCGCGGGAGACTGTGGAAGCTGCTTTGACTGCTTTTGACGGAACGGTGCTGGTGGTCAGCCATGACCGTTATTTTATCAACGAGATCGCTGACAGGATCTGGGAACTGGAAGATCACCGGGTCTGTGATTATAAAGGCAATTATGATTTTTATTTAGAAGAAAAGGCTAAAAGACGGCTGCTGCAGGCTGCCGTGCCGAGCAGCGCCCCTGTGCAGAGGAAGGCTGCGCCTGAGCCGATAAGCAGTACTGTAAAAAGTTCCGGCAGGCATAAGCGTGCCTACAGCCCGCAGGAAGCAGAAAAGCTGCTGGCAAAAGTTGAATTGAGTATTCGTGAACAGGAGGCTTTGCTGGGGGTGCTGGAAGGACGAATGGCCGATCCTGACAGCCATACAGACCCGGAAGCCAGCGCTGCTTTGGCGGCGGAGCATGCTGCCCTGCAAGCGGAAATCGAGAAGCTGATGCTGCGCTGGGAAGAACTGATGACAGCGGCAGAAGCGTTACAGGAGTAAGCAGAAGATGTTAAATGCAATGACGGACGAAGAATATATGCAGCTGGCGCTGCAGGAAGCCCGGGCGGCTGACGTGATCGGCGAGATACCGATCGGCGCTGTACTTGTGGTTGAAGGTGAAGTTGTAGCGAGGGCGCATAATATGCGCGAAACCTGGAACGATGCGACGGCGCACGCCGAGGTCATCGTGATCAGGGAGGCGTGTAAAAAGCTGGGCCGCTGGCGTTTAGAGGGGGCCGTGCTTTATGTTACAGTCGAGCCCTGTCCAATGTGTTCGGGAGCTATCGTCAACAGTCGTATCGACAAGGTTGTTTACGGCTGTCCTGATGCTAAAGCCGGAGGGGCAGAGTCGATCTTTAATATCATCAGTAATCCCAATCTTAATCATACGGCACAGGTCGTCAGCGGCGTCTGTGAAGCCGAATGTGCACAGGTAATGAAGGATTTTTTTAGACGCAGACGTGCGGAAAACAGGCTGGCAAAGGCTGGAATAGCTGCTGACAGTGCGGAAAATTAAGAAAAACTCTTTGCAAAATACGGATTTATGATATAATAGATAAGGCTGGTTTACGCGGAGAGGTGTCCGAGTGGTCGAAGGTGTTTGACTCGAAATCAAATGTACGGCAACGTACCGTGGGTTCGAATCCCACCCTCTCCGCCAGATGATTATGCGGTTCTTCATTTATTTGAAGGACCGTTTATTTTTTTGCAGCGGCAGACATCAGCAAGAATAAAAAATATTTGACAATAGTTAGACGTCTAATTATAATTGAAATATGATGAAGCAGACAAAAACGATTTTTTTGATCAGTAAAATAAGAGAGAAGGCCAATAAATTCATTCTGGCAGATCTGGCGCAGCATGGTATTACCAAGCTGGCTCCCTCACATGGAGATATTTTAGCGTGTCTGTATCAAAGGGAGCGGGTGACAATGAAAGAGATTTCAGACTCTATCCATCGGACGAAACCAACGGTGACGGTGCTCGTAAATAAGCTGGCAGAGCTGGGACTGGTGAAGAAATTTCAGGCAGCGGAGGATTCCCGGGTCATTTATGTGGAGCTGACTGAGCAGGGAAAAGCATTGCAGAAGCTTTTTGAAAAAATTTCAGCTGATTTAGTTCAAAAAGTTTTTCAAAATATGGAACAGGAAGAAATGAAAAAGCTGGAAATATCTTTGCAAAAAATTCTGGATAATCTGGGGTAAAATTTTTTAAGAAAATAGTTAGACCTCGAACTAATTTTAGCAGCTGATAAACAAGGGACAACAATATTTTTATGATAGATAAACATGAGATTTACGCAGGGAAAGGAGGCTGGCAGATGAAAGGTCTGCGGCAGTGTTTCGGAAATTCAAAGCAGGCTGCGGCTAGGTGTGCAAGCGGCTGGATCGAGTGATTACCAGGCCCTGAAAGGGGTAAATAAAAGAAAGCGAGTTGAGTTTTATGAAAAAAGAAGTATTGGATTATGTTATTGAAAAGACACATGAATTGATGAATGCTGCTTCCTGCAGCAGTGAAGCTAAGGCAGCGGCGCAGAGCTGGCTGGATGCGGTCGGTACAGAACAGGAAGCCGATGAAACAAAAAAATATATTGCCGAACTGGAAGCGGATATTATGCCGATCGACAATCTGATAGCTTTTGCAGGATCTGAGGCCGGAGCCGGATATTTTGGTGCCGAACTGGCCAAGAATATTACCGCACATGCTGAAGAAATAAAGCTTGCTGGGGCTGAATACTGCGATTGCCCTGCCTGTGCGGCTGTGGCAGAAATACTTGCCAGAAAAAAAGAATTGCTGTGAAGGTTTTTAGCAGGTTGATTGCGACTGCTTGCAACAGAATATTGCTGATAAAAGGAGTTTCATTTATTTGAAGCTCCTTTTATTTTTATAGTTAAGTATTGATGCCGGATTTTTAATTTTAGTCAGGCTTCGGAAGCTGTACGGCAGATTAAAATTTTGTTATGATAATATCATCAGCCAAATTAGTGATGGAGGCATGAAGTGAATAATTCTGTGGTAATAGATAAAAAGTTTTACTGGGAACTGTTTAAATCTACGTTCCTGATCAGTGCTTTTACAGTGGGCGGTGGTTTTGTCATTATCCCGCTGCTGAAAGCCAAATATGTCGATCATTATAAATGGATGAGTGATAAGGAAGCGCTTGATCTTGTTTCAGTAGCGCAGTCGGCTCCTGGAGTGGTGGCCGTCAATGCCGCTATCATTATAGGTTATCGTCTGGCAGGGTATACCGGCGCTGCAGTTACTTTGCTGGCTACAGTGCTGCCGCCGCTGATCACACTGACGGTGATTTCGTATTTTTATGATGCTTTTGCCCATAATTATTATGTGCAGATTTTGCTGCGCGGTATGCAGTGCGGGGCTACAGCGCTGATACTTGACGTAGGCATAAATCTGCTGCAGAAAGAGCTGAAAAAGAAGCTGCTGCTGCCGTGTTTGATTATTTTCGGCACTTTTATCGCCAATTATTTTTTTCAGGTCAATATCATGTATCTTATTCTGATCGATGCCGTTATCGGTTATTTATGGCTGCAGGATGAAAAATACAGCTAAGGAGGTATGGAAGTGATATATATAAGTTTGTTCTGGAGTTTCTGTATGGTCGGCGCTTTTTGCGTTGGCGGAGGTTATGCTTCCATACCGCTGATCCAGACGCAGGTCATTGATGTCCATCATTGGATATCATTCAGTGAATTTATGGACGTTGTTGCTATTTCGCAGATGACACCGGGGCCAATAGGTATCAATGCCGCTACTTTCGTCGGGACAAAGGTAGCAGGTATTGGCGGCGCGGTAGCGGCGACGGCAGGTTTTGTTACGCCTTCGCTTATTATTATGATCGCATTGGCAAAGCTGCTGGCAAAATATGGAGATATGGGAGCGATCAGGGGTGTTTTGAACGGCCTGCGCCCCGCTGTAGTCGCATTGATAGCTTCTGCCGGTGTGATGTTTTTAACTCTGTCTTTGTGGAACGAAGAAAAATTGCCGGCTGTCTGGAGTGATCCTGATCTGGTCAGCACGATCGTTTTGCTTGTTTCGCTGGTCCTGATCAAGAAGAAGATCTGCGGCGTGATCCAAACACTGGTTGGTTCGGGGTTATTGAGTTTGGCGCTGCATTTTTTTATAAAATAATATGGTTGAAAAGTAATTAAAGGATTCCTGACTGTTTGCAGTCAGGAATTTTCTTTTAAAATAATATTTTAATGTTAAGAATTGTTTTTCTTGTTTTTTAATAATTCATTTAATATAATTAAAGAAAAATGACGGATAAGAATACGGGAGAGCTTAATATGATCAGTGCCGGGCAGAAAGTAAACAAGCTGATGCAGGACTTTTTTACTGCTTATTTTAATGAACGCGATTATAAAGCTGCCGCAGGCTTTCTGCGTGAAGACATCAGATGGATAGGTCTGGGGGCAGTCTGCAGTGCCAGAGATCGCAGTGAGGCTGTAAAATTTTTGCAGGCTGAAATTGCAGCCGCACCATATGCGGTTTTCTTTGAATATGAAAATGTTCAAAATGTGATGCTGTCTGAAACGGCGGCAGTATTTCTTTGTGATCTGCTGCTCAAAAAAAATAAAGATGGGTATGACAGTGATATAAGCATACGTGTAATGGCAGCCTGCAATTGCTGTGATTCTGTATGGAAAATTGCGGCGCTGCATGTTTCACAGACAAATATGGGACCGGAGACAGGTGATTTTTTCCCGGCAGCGTTCAGTATGGAAAAGGTTGCCGAGGTCGAAAGCAGCATTAACAGGCAAATGCTGGGTCTGCTTAACCGCAGTATACCAGGTGGTATTTTAGGCGGTTATGTTGCGCCAGGTTTTCCTTTGTATTATGTTAATGAAAGAATGCTTGCTTATCTTGGCTATACTTATGAGGAATTTGTAGCAGATACCAAAGGTCTGGTTATGAACGGTATCCATCCTGATGATTTAGAACGGGTGGAGCAGATTGCCAGCCGGGCGATGGATCAGGATAGTGAGTATGAAGTTAAGTATCGGATGAAAAAGAAAGACGGCAGTTATATCTGGGTCAGTGATGTTGGGAAAAAGGTTCTGGCTGTGAACGGAAATGCTGCCTGTATCAGTGTGATCAGGGATATTTCTGGTGAGATAGAAGCAAAACAAAAGCTTTTCGAGGAAAGCGTTGAGAACAGGCAGCAGAAGAATATCCTGCAGAATATTATCGATACTATGCCCAGCGGCCTGCTGCAATGCAGCTTTGACAGGATCCCCAAAGCTTTGATGGTCAACAGGACCGGGGCTAATATTTTAGGGTTCGAGAATGAGCATGAGTTTTTTCTGCGGAGGGATGTTTGTGATAATATTCTTCGCTGTATCCATCCGGAAGATAGAACAAAGGTTTTAGAGGAACTTTTCAGTATTGCAGAGGAAGGGATCGTCAAGAATTCAAGCCACCGTATCAAAACTGCAGCAGGCGAGGAAAGATGGGTACGGTCTGCTGCCTGCGTTATTCAAAATCAGCAGGGGGAAAAAATCTATCAGATAATTTTCCATGATGTTACCGAAATCCTGCAGCTGCGCCGCAAAAACAAGCAGTGGGATCTGATGGAACGCAGCGCGTTATATACGGCTATCACATCAGCTTATCCGATGATCATTTTCGGAAATCTTACACGGAATACCTGCAGTGTTTTAGATCAGGAGGGACAGAGCCTGCATTCGCTGGATTGCGGCAGCTATGATGCTATGGTCAATGGAGTGTTGGGTTCGGTAGCACCTGAGTATAGAGATGAGTTTACCAGTAAATTTGCCCGTCAGAACCAACTGGCAGAGTATGAACGAGGTGCTCACGAAACTTATATGGAGCATCGCCAGCTTTTGGATGATGGACAGTATCATTGGGTCTCAGCACATAAAATCAAGGTGGAAAATCCCGTTAATGATGATATTCTTACAGTTTCGCTGATTCGCTGCATTGACGAGCAAAAGGACAATGAGGCGGAAAAAAATCAGATTTTGCGTACTGCTTTAGGTGCGGCAGAGGCTGCAAACAATGCTAAAACGGAATTTTTATCGCGGATGAGCCATGAGATACGTACGCCGATGAATGCCATTATCGGTATGACAGCTATAGCGTTGTCTGCATTGGATAATAAAGAGCGTATCAGCGATTGTCTGGCGAAGATCGGTATTTCGGCAAGGTTTTTACTGAGCCTGATCAACGATATTTTAGATATGTCGCGTATCGAAAGCGGACGAATGAGTTTGGCACATGAAAAATTTGATTTTGAAGAAATGATCAACGGTCTGAACTCTCTTTTTTATCCGCAGGCGGAAGAGAAGGGCTTGAAATTTAATACTGTTATCGAAGGGATGACAGAAGAGCTTTATATCGGTGATTCATTACGTTTGCGTCAGATTTTATTAAATATTTTATCTAATGCCTTAAAATTTACTCCGGAAGGTGGCAGAATCCAGTTTACGATCAGGCAGATGAGCCGGGGTGATAAGGATGCCTGGCTGAGATTTACCGTAAGCGATACAGGTATTGGCATGAGCAAGGTTTTTCAAAAGCATCTTTTTGAATCTTTTGAACAGGAAAATCCCAATATTTCTATCAAATACGGCGGTACTGGTCTGGGATTGGCTATTTGCAAGAATCTGGTAACTCTGATGGGCGGTTCGATAAATGTGCACAGTATCGAAGGTGTTGGCAGTGAGTTCTGCGTCGATGTAAAGTTAGGCCTAACGGAAGAAAGCTATCGACGTAAAAATCTTGATCTTCTAAAGTTCCGGGATTTGAAAACGCTGATAGTTGACGATGACATTGTGACTTGTGAACATGCCAGCCTGATTATGAGTGATTTGGGGGTACAGGCAGAATATGTGACTTCGGGAGCTTTGGCAGTACTGGAAATCGAAAAAGGCATCAGGGAAATGAACCCTTATGATATTGTGCTGGTAGATCTGAAAATGCCGGATATGGACGGAATTCAGACAACGAAAGCTATAAGACGGCTGGTTGGAGCTGAGACATTAGTAGTCGTCATGACAGCATATGAATGGAAGGAGCTTGAAGCAGATGCAAGGCATGCAGGTGTGGACTTTTTTATCACCAAGCCGCTGTTCCGTTCTGAGCTGGTAGATTTGTTTGAAAAGATCAATGATTTCAGTGAAGCAGTATATGAGCCGGAAGCAGCAAAAGGAGAAGTACAGTTTGCTGGAGAACGGATTTTACTGGTAGAAGATAATGAGCTGAATCTGGAAGTTGCGGCAAGTCTGCTGGAAATGAAGGGACTGACGATAGAAAGTGCCTGCAACGGTCTGCAGGCACTAGAAAAATTCTGTTCAACTCCTGTTGGGTACTATGATGCTGTTTTGATGGATATCAGGATGCCTGTTATGGATGGGCTGGAAGCAGCACGTAATATCAGGCTGTTTGATAAAAGTGATGCGCAGACGATCCCGATTATTGCTATGACGGCTAATGCGTTTGACGAGGATGTGGAAAAATCACACGCAGCGGGTATGAACGCACATTTGGCAAAGCCGATTGACCCGGAAAAGCTGTTCGCAGTTTTGCAGGAATTTATTTAAGGTGATTGATAGTAAGCTGAATAAAAAGGTATGGGCATGCCCATACCTTTTTATTCTTGACCTGTTTTTGTAACATCTGTAGCGAAATAGTAAATGGTTAAACGTAAAGAATAAATAGTATTTGCGTTTATTAGCATTTTTGTTTAGAATTATTAGAAATGTGTATTAGGGGAAAGAGGTTGCTGCTGATGAAAATTATTGATTTATTAAAAAACGAAAAGGTGTGCATTTCCTGCGAGCTGTTTCCACCTAAAGCAGGTACAGAGCTGCAGAATGCTTTGAATATAGTCAGTGATATTGCCGAGGTGGGTCCGCATTTTATGAGTGTTACGTATGGGGCCGGCGGTACATCTGTGGGTCAGACGGTGGCTATTGCCCGGGCAATAGAAGCCAGCGGACGCCCAGCGCTGGCGCATCTGACCTGTATCGATGCTGATGAAGCCAAGATCGACGGTGTTTTGGCACAGATGCGGGCTGCTGGCGTCCAGAATGTTTTGGCTCTGCGCGGAGATGCGGTGAATGGCAATGACGGGGATTTTGCCCATGCCAGTGATTTGATGGGGAAAATCAAAAAAGCCGGTGATTTTTGTGTCGGCGGGGCCTGTTATCCGGAAGGACATCCGGAAGCCGGCTCTCTGGATCGTGATATTGTCAATACCAGACGGAAAATCGACAGTGGCTGCGACTTTTTAGTGACGCAGATGGTGTTTGACAATAATATTATTTACAATTATATGTACAGACTGCTGCGGCATGGTATCTATGTGCCGGTCGTGGCGGGTATTATGCCGGTGACAAATGCCAAACAGATCAACCGGATCTGTGAATTGAGCGGGACCAAACTGCCTGCGAATTACCGCGCTATCGTCGAGAAATTTGCAGATGATCCCGAAGCGTTAAAACAGGCGGGTATTGCTTATGCTACGGGGCAGATTGTTGATTTAATCGCTAACGGACTGAAAAATATTCATGTTTATACGATGAACCGGCCGGAAATCATCGGCGGGATCATGAAAAATCTGTCGGAGATCGTAAAATGAAGTATGACAGAGCTGAAGCCGTGAGGTATATGGGCGCGAAAAAAGATGATAATGAGGCGGCTGTTTTGGCTGATCTGGCTTATTTGCAGCTGCGGAACGAAGTGCGGCCCAGAAGCTGCTGGCAGATTTTTGCGTGCCGTGTAGATGATGCAGGCGTGACCTTAGTAGATAATGGCATGCGTTTTGAAAGCAAAAATTTGGCAGGACATTTGCAGGGCTGTCAAAAAGCGGCGGTTTTGGCTGCTACTTTAGGCAGTAATGCCGATACTGTTTTGAGGCGTCTGGCATTGACTAACGTAGCACAGGCAGCAGCTGCTCAGGCTGTATGCGCGGCTCTGATCGAAAGTTATTGTGATGAAACCGAAGCCGAGATAGCGGCTGCAGCAGGGCTGCACTTGAAACCGCGTTTTTCACCGGGGTATGGCGACTGGCGGCTGGAGGATCAGCGTCAGCTGCTTATGCTGCTGGATTGTGCAAAACGAATCGGTCTGACTTTGACCGATGGTTATATGCTGACTCCTATAAAATCAGTGACGGCTGTGATAGGATTGACTGAAGATACCGTCTGCAATACCAGTAAATGTGCGGCGTGCGTTAATCGAGCATGCGAATTTAGAAAGGAATGAAAGCATGGGTTTCAGGGATTTATTAGGTAAAGAATTATTATTTTTTGACGGCGCTACCGGGACGATGCTGCAGGCATTGGGGCTGCAGCCGGGCGAGCTGCCGGAGCTGTGGAATTTTACTCATGCGGCTGAAGTGCAGTCTGTACATGAAGCGTATTTGAATAACGGTTCGAATATCATAAAAAGCAATACCTTCGGGGCGAACCGTCTTAAATTTAAAGGGATGGATATCACCGTTGATGAAGTTGTGGGGGCTGCTTTAAAAATAGGCAAAGCTGCCTGTGCCGGACGTACAAAAGCGTTTGTGGCACTGAATCTCGGCCCTACCGGAAAATTACTGGCGCCTTATGGTGATCTTCCGTTTGAGGAAGCTGTGGATATTTATGGTGAAATGGTACGCAGCGGTGCCAGACACGGAGCTGATCTGATCCTGATCGAGACGATGAGCGATACTTATGAGATCAAAGCCGCGCTTTTGGCGGCAAAAGAAAACTGTGATCTGCCGGTGATCGTTACGTTGACGTTTGATGAAGATGGTAAGCTGTTGACCGGTGCTGACGTTTTGAGCGCGGTAGCAATGGTGGAGGGGCTGGGGGCAGATGCTGTAGGGTTTAACTGCGGCTTGGGACCGAAACAAATGCGCAGGCTGCTGCCGCAGTTAATAGAAGCATGCTCGCTGCCGATCGTTTTGAATCCTAATGCCGGGCTGCCCGTACAGCGTGACGGTAAAACTGTTTTTGACGTTGCCGCAGATGAATTTGCAGCGCTGATGCAGGAAATGATACCACTGGGTATTTCTGTCGCCGGAGGCTGCTGCGGTACTACTCCGGAACATATTAAAGCTCTGATCGAAAAGTGCTATGGTATGCAGCCGGGAGGACGCCGCAGCTGTGATCTGACTGTGGTTTCTTCTTATGGCAAAGCTGTCGTTATCGGCGGGGAGCCTGTGATCATAGGCGAGCGCATCAATCCTACAGGTAAGCCGCGTTTAAAACAGGCTATTTTAGACGCAGATCTGGATTATATTTGCCGGCTGGGGTTGGAGCAGCTTGAAAATGACGCCCATATCCTGGATGTCAATGTAGGTGTGCCGGGTATCAACGAAGCTGCCGCTGCAGAGAAAACAGTTCTGGCTTTGCAGGCCGTCACTTCGGCACCGCTGCAGATCGATACTTCAGATTATGAGACTATGGAGCGGGCTCTGCGTTTATATAATGGCAAACCGCTGTTAAATTCTGTCAGCGGTAAAGATGAATCGCTGGCAAAGGTACTGCCGCTGGTAAAAAAATACGGGGCTGTTGTGGTTGGTCTGGCGTTAGATGATGACGGCATTCCTGCAACAGCTGCAGGCAGGTTGGCCGTTGCGGAGAAAATAATCGCACGCGCCGCTGAATGCGGTATCGAAAAACGTAACATTATTATTGATCCGCTGGCGCTGACGATAAGTACGGGACCTGACAACGCTGCTGTTGACTTGGAAGTGATCCGTAAATTGGCAGAGCAGAAGATCAAAACGATTATGGGCGTTTCTAATATTTCTTTCGGACTGCCGTCACGTGATGCTGTCAACAGTACATTTTTCACTCTGGCAATGGAGGCGGGGCTTTCCTGCGCTATTATCAATCCGCAGAGTAAAGCGATGCTGGATGCTTACTATGCGTATAGAGCTTTAAAAGGATTGGACGGAGGCTGCAAGGCATATGTGAAGCGTTTTGCTGATTCCGTAAATAAAGTTCCGACAGCTGTTGTCAGTGAATATACACTGCACGATGCGATCGTTAAAGGCTTACAGGAACAGAGCCGTCTGGCTGTGACCCGGTTGCTGGAAACAGAAAAACCACTGGATATTATCAATACTCAGATGATACCGGCTTTAGATTTTGTTGGAAATGGTTTTGAGAGAAAAAATCTGTTTCTGCCGCAGCTTTTGATGAGCGCCGATGCCGCGAAGGCAGCTTTTGAGGTGATACGCGACAGGATGGCTGACGGTGGCGCTGTGGAAAAAGGTACTGCTGTTGTTATTGCTACGGTTAAGGGTGACATCCATGATATCGGTAAAAATATAGTTAAGGTACTGCTGGAAAATTATGGTTATAACGTTATCGACCTTGGTAAGGATGTAGCTGTAGAAGCAATAGTGAAAGCTGTATTGGAGCACGAGGCTCATGTTGTAGGACTGTCAGCTTTGATGACGACTACAGTAGGTGCAATGGCAGCTACGATCAAGGCTTTGCGTGATGTCTGCAACTGCCGTATAGTTGTGGGCGGTGCTGTTTTGACACAGGACTATGCTGACAGTATCGGCGCCGATCACTACGCGCCTAACGCTGTCAGTGCTGTTGGTTATGTCAACGAAGTTGTAGAAAAATGATTTGCTGACAGGCCTTTGCAGCGGGGGACAGCTGCAAGAACGGCTGTTAAGGGCAGATATACAAAAAAATATGCAAAGTATATTGTATACAAAAACGCGCGGCGAGAAAATCTCTGATGTCACTGTACACGAGAGGCGGACTTGCCGTGTTTTTGTTTTCGGGAAAGTTCTTTTTACGAGGACAAAACAGTGAAAAAGCAACGCTTTGCAGCAACATTATTCTTACAAAAATGTTAAAATACGAAAAACGCTGTTTGAAAACTGTAAAGAAATTGTGAAGAAATAGTAATATTGTCACATCCGTGCTTTGATGTTATAATCATTTACAGTTAAGGGGAAAAAGCTGTGCAAACAGTAAAGAAGGGACAGATTACATTGAAAATGAAAAAAATATTATCAGCGCTGTTGGCTTCAGCAGTAGCAATGAGCTTAGTAGCAGGCTGCGGCGGCGAGAAAAAGGAAGATGCTAAAGCATCCGACGTGATCAAAGTCGGCGTTTTCCTGCCATTGACCGGTGATAATGCTGCCGGAGGCGAACTGGAACTCCGCGGTATCAAGCTTGCCAACAAACTGCATCCTGAAGTTTTAGGCAAAAAGATCGAGCTTGTTGTAGCTGATAACAAATCTGATAAAGCTGAAGCTGCTTCTGTTGCAGCCCGCCTTATCGAAAAAGATAAAGTAAGCGTTATCGTAGGTTCTTATGGTTCTTCGCTGTCTATGGCGGCAGGTAATATCGTAAAAGACAGTAAAGTTCCGGCTGTTGGTACCAGCTGTACTAATCCGCAGGTAACTGCTAATAATGACTATTATTTCCGTGCCTGCTTTATTGATCCGTTCCAGGGTACCGTTATGGCTAACTATGCATTCAAACAAGGTGCTAAAAAAGTTGCCATCGTGCAGGAAGTTTCCAATGACTATGCAGTTGGTCTGGCAAAATTCTTCAAAGAAGCTTTCATAAAATTGACCGGTGATGAAAACAGCATTGTTGAGATCGCAAACTATCAAACAGGCGATAAAGATTTCAGTGCTATTCTTACCAATATCAAAGCTAAAAATCCTGATGCGATTTTCGCACCCGGTAACTTTACCGAATCTGCACTGCTTGTAAAACAAGCCCGTCAGCTTGGCATCGAAGCTCCCTTTATGGGCGGCGATACCTGGGAAACTCAGGAATTCATCGATGTTGGCGGCAAAGATGTTGAAGGCGTAGCTCTTTCTACTGCGTTTGACCGTGAAAAAGCAACTACTCCGGAAGCTAAAAAATTCCTGGATGAATACGTAAAAGAGTATAAAGGCGAGCCTTCCGCATTGACTGCAATGGCTTATGATGCTTATCTGATCGCTATCGACGGCATCAAACGCGCAGGTTCTACTGATACCGTTAAGATTCGTGACGCTATCGCAGCAACTAAAGATCTGGAATGTGTAACCGGTATGACTACTCTTGATAAAAACGGCGATCCTATTAAAGGCGCTGTGATCAAAACTGTTAAAGACGGCAAATTTACATTCCTGGATTTTGTAGAAGCTAAATAATTCATTGGTTCTTTCATAACCCTTTTGCTTTATGTTAGTGCTCCCTTCTCCTTAAGGGAAGGGAGCAATTCTTTTGTGTCATGAGGTGTTTTTCATGGAATTTTTCCAAGCGATTGCGAATATGTCCGGTGACAGTCTTGCGCAGCATTTGGCTAACGGCATATCTCTCGGCAGTCTTTATGCCCTGATCGCCATCGGTTATACGATGGTCTATGGCATTTTATTGATGATAAACTTTGCACACGGCGATATCGTTATGATGGCATGTTATTTTGCCTTTTTCGGTATTACCGTTTTTCACATTCCCTGGTATATTACTTTTGTCGGAGTCATTATTGCTACGGCAATTTTAGGTGTAGTGATTGAACGGACGGCTTATCGTCCGTTGCGTGACGCACCGAAAAATTCTGTTCTTATTTCTGCTATCGGCGCTTCATTTTTATTGGAAAACCTGGCTAATTACTTATTCAGCGGCCGGCCGATGCGTTTTCCTAATATTGAACTTTTATCGCAGAATATTTCTATCGGCGGGATTCAGATCCAGGCGATCTGTCTGGTCATTCCCGTTATTACAATCATCAGCCTTGTTGTGCTGCTGCACATCGTCAATCATACTAAAACAGGTATGGCTATGCGTGCAGTTTCCAAAGACTATGAGATCGCGCGCGTTATGGGCGTCGATATTGATAAAATAATTTCGATTACATTTATTATCGGGTCCTCTTTGGCCGCTATCGGCGCTATTATGTGGGGTATCCGCTATCCTGGCATTACCCCGATGATGGGGGTTATGCCGGGTTTGAAATGCTTTATTGCGGCGGTTATCGGCGGCATCGGCAATATCAAGGGTGCAGTGCTGGGCGGCTTTATACTCGGCCTGGGAGAGATCTTGATCGTTGCTTTTTTTCCGCAGCTTTCCGGTTACCGAGATGCCTTTGCTTTTATCGTGCTTATTGTGATTCTGTTTTATAAACCTACCGGCCTTTTGGGCGAAAAAACGACTGAGAAGGTGTGACGAAGATGAAAAAGAAAGATGTTTTCCTTACTTTGATCGCTATTGCCGCACTCTTTGGCGTTGCCTGCTTCGTCCAGACCGAGATGGATTCTTATATCCGCAGGATCGTCAATCTGTGTCTGGTTTATGCAATTATCGGCTTATCCATGAATCTGACGAATGGGTTTGTTGGTCAGTTTTCGCTGGGGCAGGCTGGTTTTATGGCTATAGGCGCTTATGTTGTAGGCATTTTTACCGTGCCTGTAGAGCTGCGGCCTAATGTTTTTTATGCGGCACCGATGAACCCGCTGATCGCTGATATTCAAATGCCCTTGTGGCTGGCCCTGATTGCCGGTGGACTTTTAGCCGCTTTAGTGGCTTTTCTGATCGGTACGCCGGTATTGCGTCTGCGCGGGGATTATCTTGCTGTGGCGACGCTGGGCTTTTCCGAAATTATCCGTATCTGGATAACTAATGCGCAGAGCATCACTAACGGGGCTTTGGGTATCAAAGATATACCGCCTCTTAATGATGTGCGTTATATTTTTCTGGCGACGGCAGTGACTTTTATTTTTATAGCACTTCTGATCAATTCTTCTTATGGCCGTGCGTTTAAAGCGATCCGCGAAGATGAGATCGCGGCTGAAGCGATGGGAGTAAGCCTGTTCTGGCACAAAAATCTGGCATTTATGATCAGTGCTTTTTTTGCCGGCGTGGGCGGCGGCTTGTATGGTGCGCTGCTGGGAACTGTTGATCCGAAGAATTTCCTTTTTACATTGACCTATAATTTTTTGCTGATTATCGTTTTAGGCGGTATGGGCAGTATTACCGGCAGTATGCTGGGTGCTGTCATCGTTACGGCCGGGCTGGAGTTCCTGCGTGTATTTGACGAACCCCTGATGCTTTTTGGTATGGATATTCCGCTTTTCCGTCCTGGTTTCAGGATGGTGATTTTCTCGGCGCTGCTGATGGCCTGCGTGCTTTTCTGGCGGCACGGGATCATGGGGACCAGCGAGCTGACCTGGAAAAATATCCGTGCCTTCTGTAAAAATCCATTCAGCTTCTTTGGGCGGAAGGGAGCAGAAAGATGATTTTAAAAACTGATAATATTACAATGCAGTTTGGCGGTGTGACAGCTGTAAATCTGCTTAATATTGAGATCAATGAACACGAGATTGTTGCACTGATCGGTCCTAACGGTGCAGGTAAAACGACGGCTTTCAATATGATTACCGGGGTCTATACTCCAACCAGCGGCGACGTGATCTATACAGATGCGCAGGGTGAAGAACAGAAAATAACCGGTAAAAGACCCAGCGAAATCGCCAAAATGGGCGTAGCACGTACTTTTCAAAATATCCGTCTGTTCAAAAATCTTTCAGTATATGAAAATGTTATGATTGCCAAGCATCTGCACCTGAAATCCGATTTTATGTCGGCGGCTCTGCACCTGCCCTGGTATAATAAAGAGCAGCGTGAGATGGAAGCTTCGGTCGAAGCCCTGCTGAGGAAAGTTGATCTATGGGAGCTGCGCGATGAAAAGGCGTCCAGTCTGCCGTATGGGCAGCAGCGTCGTTTGGAGATCGTGCGTGCGTTGGCAACTGGCCCGCGTCTGTTGCTTTTAGACGAGCCGGCAGCGGGTATGAATCCTAAAGAAACTGATGAACTGACGGAGTTTATCCGCCAGATCCGTGACGAGTATGATCTGACGGTGTTTATGATCGAGCATCATATGGATCTGGTTATGGAAATATCTGACCGTATCTATGTTTTGGATTTTGGTATGACTATTGCTGAAGGCACACCGGAGCTGATCCAAAATAACAAGCGCGTTATTGACGCTTATCTGGGGGTGGATGAAGATGCTTAAAGTGCAGGATTTATTTGTAGCTTATGGAGGCATCGAAGCGCTCAAAGGTATTTCCCTGGAAGTGCCGGAAGGTAAGATCGTTACACTGATAGGCGCTAACGGGGCCGGTAAAAGCACCTTGTTGCGGACCATTGTTGGGCTGGTAAAGCCTAAAAGTGGTACTATCAGCTATAATGAACAGAATATTACCGGGCTTAATTCACAGAAAATCGTTAAAACAGGTATTACTTTAGTTCCGGAAGGACGAAGGGTTTTCCCGAATCTGACGGTCCTGGAAAATTTACAGATCGGCGCGTATATGCGCAATGATAAAGAAGAAATAGCCAAAGACATCAAATGGGTATATGAATTGTTCCCGCGTCTGGAGGAACGCAGCTGGCAGATGGCCGGCACTTTATCCGGCGGTGAGCAGCAGATGCTGGCTGTAGGCAGGGCACTGCTGTCGCGTCCTCAGCTGATGATGATGGACGAGCCGTCTTTAGGACTGGCGCCGCTCATCATTAAAGATATTTTTAATATCATTCAGGAGATCAACAGCAGAGGTATGACGATCCTTTTGATCGAACAGAATGCTAATATGGCGCTGAAGGTGGCTCATCAGGCTTATGTACTGGAGACTGGCAAAATAACTATGAGCGGGACCGGTCAGGAGCTTTTGGAAAACCCTGATATCAAAGCCGCTTACCTTGGCAAAAAAAGAAATCAGAAATAAATGCAGCAGCCGGCAGTATTTGCCGGCTGTTTTTGTATTTTCCAGCATTTCCTTGCGAAAATAGTCAGAACAGGCTATCATATAAAAAGAGAATGGTGGTAAATAAATGATAGAAAATTTTTTGAACAGTTGCAGGCGTCATCGCGAAATGCTGCGTTTTTCTGTTTTGGCGATATTTATTATCTGGGTTGTCTGGCAGCTGCATAGTTCGCCTTATATCCTGCATCCTTCCTCAGTCGAAGATGTGCGCCGTTGGGTAGCGTCGTACGGCAGTCTGGGGCCGTTAGTTTATATAGCTTTATATACTGTGCGGCCGGTACTGTTTTTTCCAAGTATTTTTTTAAATCTCAGCGCCAGTATTTTATTTGGGCCAATGCTGGGTATCGTATATTTGCTGTGCGGTGGTCTGAGCAGTGCTGTTTTATGTTATGCGCTGGGAAGTCTGGGCGGCGGCAGGAGGCTGCTAGATCGTTATGGCGGCTCGTGGGGTGAAAGGCTGACTAATTATTTAAGCGGCAGCGGCGGATTTGTTAAGATGCTGTGGCTGCGCACAGTACCTATTTTTCCGTATGATCCGGTAAGCATTATTGCCGGCTGCTGTAAGATGAACCTGCAGCTGTATGCTGCTGCAACTGTACTGGGAATGCTTCCGGGAGCGATTGCATATAATTTACTGGCTGATTCTATTTTAGGCGGCCGAGGATTGTATGTGTCTGTAGCTGTAGTTATTATAGCTTTTGGTCTGCCTCTGGCGTGGTGGGCTTTGGGCGGTGAACATAAAAAATTAAAGGAGTAGATACTGATGAAGGTTTACGTTTGGCGTCATAACAAAACTTATCACAGCCACAGTATGATCAATGAGCCCTGTGTGCAAAACCATTTTTATCTGGATGCACTGGCAATCGTAGCTGCAGAAAGTCTGGAAGAAGCCTTGTCAAAGCTGGCGGAACAGAATGCCGGTTGGCGGATCGAAGACCTGCGTGCGCTTACTCCCAGGGTATATGATTTAGATGTTCCCCAGGTTATTTTTACAGATGTCCGCGGTTCAATAGCGGAATAGGAAGGCGATAACATGGATAAAACAGTGGAAATGGAAATGAAACTGACGATTGCCCGTAGGGATCTGAAAAAACTGCTGGCATCTGAGCTTATTACTGCTACAATGATTAAGGGAAGTTTGGCAAAACAGGAGCTGCTGACAACGTATTACGATACTGCGTCATACAAATTGACCGAATCTGGAATGGCATATCGCATCAGGCGTAACGGCAAAAAATATGAGGCTACAGTAAAAACAGAGCAAGCGTCTGGGGGAGGACTTTCGGCTCGACGTGAGTTTAACATGCCTTTGAAAAAAGATAGTCCGACAGTGAGTGGTTTCACAGAATTAGGATTGGAGACTGATCTGGAAGAATTGCTGGCAGGAGAAGAATTGCAGAAGCTTTTTACCGTAGAAGTGAAAAGGGAGATCAGGCTGCTGCAGGTAACTCCTGAGACTGTTTTGGAAATGGCGATTGACCAGGGCAAGATCAATGCCGGAAAACAAAAAGAAAAAATCGATGAAGTTGAGCTGGAAATCAAAGCTGGAACGAAAGCGGATTTATTAGATTTCACGGCTCAAATAGCTGCTAAAATACCGATTTTTATTGAACCGCGCAGCAAATTTGCCCGTGGCCTGCATTTGCTTGGTAATGGCGAAGAACATGAAATACCAAAGGGACGCTTGAAAATCGACCGTGGCGGTATGGTGCAGGATGAGCTCAGCAAATTGCTGGAGTATTATGGTGATCGGATCTTGAAGCTGCAAAACAGACTGATAACGGATAAAAATGTGCTGGTGCAGGCCGATAAGCTGCTGCTGCCGCAGTTCAAGCATTTGCAGGCTTTACTGGCGCTTATCAAGCCGTTATTGGCTGAAGGGGAATATGATAAAATACGTAAATTACTGGCGGAACCTGCTGGTACACTGGATGTACTGTTTCGTTATAAACGGCTGCTGATGCAGTGGCAGCTGCTGCATGGAACGGCGGGCAGCACTATTTTGCAGCGCCCGCAGCTGGCAGAAAAGTTGACGGAAGAAATAGAAAATATTCTTGCGGAAGTAGCAAAACAGCTGGAACAGGGAGTGTACAGTCACTGTATTTTTAAACTGCTGGCGTGGACTGAACAATCATTATGGCAGAACAGTTATTATGTGGAAGTTGAACAGCTGGCAGGCTGTCGTGTAGAAGACTGGTATAATATGCTGAAAGAACTTGATATTAAAGGGGAAAAAATAGACGAAGCGCAGGCTAAAAGTATTTTACGCGTCTGTGAAGCTATTTATTATGCCCGCCGCAGTCTTAAAATTGACAGGCTCAGTAAAACTGCCTGGAAAGATATCAAAGAACTGTACCAGCGGATCCAGGTACTGGTTTATGATGTTTACAGCAGCAAATGCCTGCTGAACTGTATTAAGGGGAACAACAGCCGTGCGCTTTATCGCGACAGCGGACTTTTGATAGGCTGGCGTCTGCAATCTATGCAGTCTGCCAATACTAAAGCCTTAAAAGCATATGGTAGGGTAGTAGAAGCTTTAAAGAAATAATGGCAATAAAAAACACCGCGAATAATTCGCGGTGTTTTTTATTTATTGAGCTGTTCTTCAAGCATGCCCTGATGGATACTGCCGGGCTCCTGAAGTAATTTAACTTTCAGGCGGGTAATGCGGATATTATCCAGTTCTTCGACCAGGAATTCCGCTTTGGGCAGTTTTACAGACTGTCCCAGCTGCGGAGGGTAATCAAGCTGGGAATAAACCCAGCCGCCGATTGTGTCGCAGGAGTTAGAACTTAATTCAAGGCCGAAAAGGTCATTGACATCTTCAAGCAGCATTTTACCATCAATAGAGTAGGTTTTATCGCTTTCTTCTTCAACTTCAGGACGTTCCTCGTCAAATTCATCCTGAATTTCACCGACGATTTCTTCTAAAATATCTTCGATGGTTACCATACCGGCAGTACCGCCGTACTCGTCGATTAAGATTGCCAGTTGTTTGCGCTGTTTCTGCAGCAGACGCAGAAGTTTACTGATCGGCATTGATTCTGGTACTACCAGAACTTCACGGGCTAAAGTGCGTAAGTCAGGCTTTTGACCTGCGTTTAAAGCACGCAGCAGGTCTTTGATATGCAGAAAACCGATAATATGATCTTTGTCTTCTTCACAGATCGGATAGCGGGTCATACGTTCACTGAGAGCGACTTCGATGTTTTCTGTAAAGGAATCCTTGAGATACAGGCAGATCATATCCGTACGCGGGACCATGATCTCACTGGCATGACGTTCAGAAAAATCAAAGACATTATCAAGATAGGTCAGTTCGGTTTTATCGATATAACCATATTTATAGCTTTCTTCCATTAAAATACGAATCTCTTCTTCGTTGTGTGCTTCTTCTGCTTCGCTGGCAGCATGGATACCCATGCGTCTAAGGGTCCAGTTGGCGACATGGTTTAAAAACCAGACTGCCGGATACATCAGCTTATTGAATACGATCAGGGGCCAAGCTATAAACAGCACTACTTTTTCTGTTTTCTGGATAGATAAAGATTTTGGTACAAGCTCGCCAAGAACGATGTGCAGTGCGGTAATGACAGAGAAGCCTACAACGAAGGCGATCGTATGTTCAAGCTGCGCCGGGATATTGAATAAATGAAAAAGCGGTGTCAGCATTTTAGCTACGGCGGGTTCACCGATCCAGCCAAGACCTAAAGAAGCAAGCGTAATACCAAGCTGGGTTACAGATAAATAGGCATCAAGATGCTCTGTGACCTGTCGGGCATAGACTGCCTGCCGGTTGCCTTCTTTTATTAAAGTATCAAGGCGCGAAGGTCGCACTTTAACTATAGAAAATTCTGATGCAACGAAAAAGCCGTTGAGAGCAACTAAAAACAGGATGATAATAACATTTAAAAGTATACTAAAATATTCCAAAGAATCTGTTTCCGTCAGGAAACATGTTCACCTCCATTACTGCTTAAAGCAGTATATTATATAAAAATAATTTTATCATATATCAATGTTATAAACAAAGTTTCATTTTTGTATAAATTAGTTGTTAACAAGCCATTTTCGCAGGTAAGAGGCTAATTACTTCCTGCGAAGAATGTATGGTAGTTTAAACGCTGTATATCGCAGTTTTTCAAAAATACTGGTTGTTTTAAAATGTTTTTTACAATTAGGGAGTTGTAATTGTGAAAAATAACTATATTTTATTTGGAGAAATTATAATGTTGCTTGGGCACAGGAAATCTTTAAATCATTAAGTCTATAATATTACGTCAGCAGAATATAATGCTGAATATACAGCGCAGTGGTACTTAAAGTGGAATTATGGTCTGGATAGGCTGAAAATTAAATGTAAAAAACATTTACCATTGATCGTTAAGTATCTTGGTTGGAAGCTGGAGGCTGAAAGAACTGACAAACTCAGAAAGGCAGGCATATGTATCTGCTGCGGGGCAGTATTTTGGTTTTGAAAGGAGGCAGATGGAGTAAATGGAAGAAAAGCAGGAGCAAAAAGAATACCATAAATGGCTGATGCAGATTTGCCCTATCTGCGGCAAAGAATTTGCCTGTAACAAAACTCATCATGTGTATATGGAACGAGTTGGGCGTAAACGTTTGTATTATTGCAGCTACAGCTGCTTTAAGCTGAGACTGTATTTAAAAAAGTAAGTAACGGATCAGATAGAGAATGAGAATTTTGTCGGTATTTGTAATTTTGTTAGTTCTATGGCAGAGGGGGTATGAGTAATTGTAAGGAAAAAGTATTTTACTGCTCATTATCATGAAAAATGAGTTATTGAAACAGCAGTTTCGTCTAAAAAAGAGATGGAACTGCTTTAATATTTTATTGCAAGTATTTTTAAAATTTATGACTCGAAAATAAATATGAAAATATATCTATAATGGTTAAAATTTGCTGCAGCAACAGTAGGTGTAAATGCTGTTGGCGAGCCATGTTTGATTGCATGTTGCTCTAGCAACAAAAAATTAAACTATTGTTTAATTTAATTAAACTATTAGCGGCAATAATGTTCGCCGTTTTAATATATTGTTAAACTAGACGCTGTAATTATAAATTCTTACAATAAAAGTGTAATCACAAAGGTGAGCAAGTAACCAAGAAGGAGGATTATGTGTAAACTATTTTGGGAAATGAGGTGAGTTTATGGCTCCTGCAATCAAATGTTTAATCGTATTAGCGATAGTGGCTCTGTTATTTATTACTGAACTTATTCCTTTGGCCATCACTGCTATGAGTGGCGCTATCGCCTGCGGCCTTTTGGGTTTTATCCCGGCAAAACAGGTTTTTTCAGGTCTTTCCGATTCAACAGTAGTACTTTTCGCAGGTATGTTCGTTGTTGGTGCTGCCATGTTCCATACTGGTCTGGCACAGAAAATCGGTATTTCTATCGTTAGATTCTCCGGTACCAGCGAAAACAGTTTGATGTTTGGTATCATGATCGTCGGCGCAGGTTTATCTTCCGTTCTGTCTAACACAGGTACGGCAGCCTGTCTGATGCCAGTTGTTCTTGGCATCTGCGCCGCAGCTAAGATCCCGGCTTCCCGTCAGTTGATGCCTTTGGCTTACGCCGCAGGCGTTGGCGGTATCATTACCTTAGTAGGCACACCGCCTAACATTATCGTTTCCGGTGCTTTGAAATCCTTTGGCTATGAGCCGTTCTCCTTTTTCGAATTTGCCTGGATAGGTATTCCTATTACTGTCGTAGCGATCGCTTACATGATGTTTATCGGCAAGTATTTGCTTCCGAAAGCTGAGCTGGATGCAAATCAGGAAATCGAGCAGGAAATCGAAGCTACTGTACATGACAGTAAAAAACAGATCATTTCCGGTTTGATTCTGGCAGTAGTAATCGTTGTTATGGCACTTGATATAAAATTTATCTCTTTGGAAATGGCTGCTGTAATCGGTGCACTGGTTTGTGTACTGACCGGCTGTCTGACTGAAAAACAGGCTTATGCTTCTATCGACTGGGTAACCATCTTCCTGTTCGCAGGTATGATGCCTGTATCTAATGCGATGGATAAGACCGGTGCCGGTAAATTGATCGCCGAGTGGGCAGTAAGCCTGATGGGCGGTGCTCCTACCCCGATCATTATGACTTCAGTACTGTTTATTATCTCCTGTACTTTGACGCAGTTCATGTCTAATACGGCAGCAGCAGCATTGCTGGCGCCGGTAGGCGTAGCGATTTCCCAGCAGCTCGGCGCGTCTCCGAAAGCAGTACTGATGGCGATCGGCGTAGCAGCATCCTGTGCATTCGCAACTCCGGTAGGCACTCCTCCCTGTACGTTGGTGCTGGGACCTGGCGGTTACAAGTTTATGGACTATGTAAAAGTCGGCGTGCCTTTAGTTATCCTCTGCTTCATCGTTTCCATCATCGTTATTCCGATGGTATGGCCTTTCTTTCCCGGTTAATTGGGACTAGCTGCGGAAGAATGTACATAGAGTTCTCCTTTTAAAAGTAGAAATGCTTTTTGGGTGGTATTTCTGCTAGTTGACCTGGGATTTAAGAGGGAAAGAAGGTGTGACTGGTATGGGAGCAGAAGTTATTGCTGGTGGTCTTATTGCAATTATTTTCTCTACTTGCTGGTGGCTCGTTAGAAGTTGATTCTAAAAAACAAAATTCGTGTATGTCAGTCTTTCCGGTCAAGTAAGATGATCCGAGAGAGATAGCACATAAAGTTCTCCTTCGCTGGAGCGGAAGTACTAATTGGTACTTCCGCTTTTTTATTGTTCTAAAGGAGTGATGAGCAGGTATTTTTTGTGCTTGTAATGTATTTTATTGCAGTTTATATAATAATAATTAATTTTGAAGTGAAAATAAATTATAAAAAATATTCATGAAATATGATTTTTGCTTCAGCAACAAATATTGCAGAGCCAGGTGCAGAGCGAAGAATAATATGCTGTTGCAATAGCAACAAATAATTGGATATTTATTTAAATAAATTAAAAGATTTAAGATAATAAAGTTCGTTATTTTAACTGTTTTCTAACTGGAGTGCATAAAAATAAAATTTCTATACTTAACCTGTGATTGCTTAAAGCAATCAACATAAAAGTGGAGGTGAATTTCATATATTTGCTGTTTTACAAAATTATTTGAAACTGAGGTGAAAGTATGTCGTCGGCAGTAAAATGTTTAATTGTTTTGGCAATAGTGGCTTTATTATTTATTACTGAACTTATTCCTCTGGCTATTACTGCAATGGGAGGAGCTATAGCCTGCGGGCTTTTGGGATTTATTCCGGCTCAACAGGTTTTTTCAGGCCTTTCGGATTCAACGGTAGTACTTTTTGCAGGTATGTTCGTTGTGGGTGCGGCGTTGTTTCATACCGGCCTGGCACAAAAAATTGGTATAGGTATTGTTAAAATTTCCGGAACTAAAGAAAGCAGTTTAATGTTTGGTATTATGGTTGTCAGTGCAGCATTGTCCTCCTGTTTATCTAACACTGGCACAGCAGCATGTCTGATGCCCGTTGTTTTGGGTATTTGTGCTGCAGCTAAGATTCCTGCTTCCCGCCAGCTGATGCCTTTAGCTTATGCGGCCGGCATCGGCGGTGTTATTACGATGGTTGGCACACCGCCTAATATTATTGTATCCGGTGTTCTTACTTCCTTTGGATATGAATCCTTTTCTTTCTTCGAGTTTGCCTGGATAGGTATTCCTTTGACCTTTGTGGTTATCGCTTACATGATGTTTATCGGTAAGTATTTGCTTCCGAAAGCAGAATTGGACGCTGACCAGGAAATTGAACAGGAAATTGAGGCTACTGTGACTGACAGTAAAAAACAAATTGTTTCTGGTTTGATTTTAGCAGTGTGCATTATTGTTATGGCACTTGACCTTAAAGCTATTTCTTTGGAAATGACCGCTATTGTTGGTGCACTGGTTTGTGTATTAACTGGCTGTTTGACTGAAAAGCAGGCTTATTCAGCTATTGACTGGGTAACTATTTTCCTGTTCGCAGGTATGATGCCTGTTTCGGCTGCTATGGATAAAACAGGTGCCGGCAAATTGATCGCTGAATGGGCAGTAAGCCTGATGGGTGGATCTCCTACCCCGATCATTATGACCTCGGTACTATTTATTATCTCCTGCACTTTGACGCAGTTTATGTCCAATACAGCAGCCTGCGCCTTGCTGGCTCCGGTAGGCGTAGCGATTTCTCAGCAGCTGGGTGCTTCTCCGAAAGCGGTACTGATGGCGATCGGCGTAGCTGCTTCCTGTGCATTCGCAACTCCGGTCGGAACTCCGCCATGTACTTTAGTACTTGGACCTGGCGGTTATAAGTTTATGGACTATGTAAAAGTCGGTGTGCCTCTGGTAGTACTCTGTTTTATCGTTTCCATTATAGTTATCCCAATGGTATGGCCTTTCTTTCCCGGTTAATTGGGACAGCTGCGGAAGAATAGTACATAAATCTCTCCTTTTTAGAACGGAAGCACATGTCGGTGCTTCCGTTTTTTGCGGGCAATTAATGAGTCTGTCAGGAAAATGATAAAAGAGCCTGTTCTTTTTAGAACAGGCTCTTTTATTTCTTAAATATTTAAAGCTTTATTCAAAACAAATTAGTCAGCAATGGCAGTAGAAGTGGCGCTAAAATAGAAGTAGCAATACCGGTAAGACCAATTGCTACACCGCCGATGGCGAGTTGCAATGCGCTTTTATTGACGCAGGCACTGGTTCCGAGACCGTGACTTGAGGCACCAATAGCCAGACCGATAGCGATATCATTTTTAAAGCCCAGCCAGGATAAAATTTTATGATTGAAGGTAGAACCAAACATACCTGTAAAAATAACACAGGCAGCGGTTAAGGATGGTATACCGCCAATGACACTGGAAATATCCATGGCAATAGGCGTTGTTACTGATTTGGGAATCAGAGAAAGCAGAACCTGTTCGCTGGCGCCAAACAGCTTTCCGCAGACGAAGATGGAAACAATGCCGATGACTGTAGCGACAACAACTCCGCTGACGATGACGGCAAGATTGTTTTTAAGGGTCTGACGGTTACGGTATAAAGGGAGTGCCAAAGCTACTGTAGCCGGTCCTAAAAGGAAGTTTATGAAGTTTGCTCCGGCAGCGTATTGTTCATAAGTTATATGAGGTGACTGAAAATAAATGATGCCCATAATAATAGGGCAGGCCAGTACGAAAGGTGGAATAATGTTAAGCTCAAAACGATTGACGATCAGTTCGCAGAAGACGTAAACGATAATGGTCAGTCCAATGCCGAACATGGGTGAATTTAATAAGGCTTCGGGAAAGAACATCAATGTTTTCCTCCTTTGCTGTGTTTGGAAACCAGCTCGACAAAAGCTGTAGTAGTAATAAGAATAATCAGACTGCTGACGATGATTGTGATGAAAATAGCGATGCTTTCAGCTTTAATAATATCAAGATAAAGCAGCATACTGATACCGGCTGGTAAAAACAGCATGCCCATCTTTTCGATCAGGATAGTACAGGCGTCTTCGACGCTTTCCTCACGGATGACACCTGTCAAAAGCAAAACAGCCAACAGGATCATACCAAGCAGTGCCGGTGGAAAAGCAATGTGCAGGGCCTGCAAAAACAAAACACTGACCCATTGCAGAGCCAGCAGAATAGCGATACCACGTAAAATAGAACCAGCTGTCATAAATTTTCCCCTCAATTTGTATAGAATAACTATTATTGTACTCTTGCATATATGTTTGTCAAGATTTTGATGAATTAAAATAATAATAAAAATATTTGACTTTTTGACTTTTGGCGTTTATAATAAAAATTAAGGAAGCCGACGATGCCAGCTTCCTTGCGAATTATCCTACTTAAAAGCTATATAAAGATTAGTTAAAAGAATCAAACCTAAAAGGCCCATGGCAAACAGTCCCAGTAGTTCGAAGCGGTACATGGATACTTCTTCATTGAGCAGTGTATAACTGCGCTGGATAACGTGGATTTTATTTTCAATATTGTCTTTCCAGACAGAAGCGCGCAGCAATGACAGATATCGAGTGTAGATACGTGCATAGAAAATATCTTCTGTTACCTGCAGGGCATTGTTGATATTGCTGGTGAGACTGCTGACATCGGCCATCAGTTCCATCAGGTTACCGCGGATCTGGCGATAGCTTTCGAGCCGCGTTGCTTTACTGGTCATATTGGCTTCTTCAAGTTCATCATAGGTTTTATCAATGGCATTGTTGAGAGCGTTATCATAATAGCGCAGCTCTAAAAACTGTGCATTGGCAAATTCAAGCAGATCAGGAACGTCAAGGCTTCCACTTTGGTCGTAAACTACGGCTGAATCCCAGGCCAGATAAGTAATGTCGTCGGCATAGGAGAAGCGATTTTCCAGTGTTTCCCTGCGAGTTTGTTCACTGACAGGGGTTCTATCTTTAAGTAGCAGCGGGACCAGATCCCAGTCAGGGATATTCTCTTTGAAGTAATAAACAACAAAGTCTTCGTCGAAATCCGAAACACGCTCGTTTGAGCAGGCGGGACGAATCGTTTCCAGAACGGCGTCCAGATAATGATGGATCTCGTCTTCCGGCATATTTTCGCTGACGATAGCCATATCGAGATATTCGTCGTAAGTTACATCGTCTTCAAATGGGATTCTGATAATCAGGCTGATAACTCCCAAATCAAAAATACGGGCCTTGATTTCAGCCAGATAGGTTTTGCCGCCAAGTTCCATTTCGTGTGAACCAAGTTCTACCAAAACAGGCGGGTCTTTAAAGGTAATGGATTTTGTCGAGATCCTGTCCAGACGCAGACGTGAAGCTATTTTATTGCGGCTGGTCCACAGGGCCTGTACAAGGTCCAGGTTGATTTCGTCGGCGACGTCAAACAATCTGTAAACGATCATGGATGTATTCATACTTGCCTCCATATTATATTACTTTGATGATTTGCTGGTTGATATTGAATGATACAGGTCAGCAACAAGTGCAGAAGCCCATTGGCGTAGAGAGATATTATCTCGTTTACTATGCAAAAGCAGCTTACTTAATTGGTTTATTCGCCGCAGAGTTTAGTTTCCCTGCGTGACGATAAAAATTTTCTGTAAAAATAAGTTAATAAATTCTAAATTAGATTATAGTCAGGAGGTGTAGCGATATGCAGGAACGCTACAGTGAAGAAGTAAAAAGTATTTTGGAAGCAGCGCAGCAGCAGGCTGTAATGAATTATCAGCAGGAGCTGTCATGTGCGCATATTTTAGTGGCCTTAAGCAGCAGTGAAGGTTTTTTCAGATTTTTACTCGCTAATGTCAAGGCAGATGAAAGAAACTTTGCACAGGAGGCTAAAGCGTTGATGCAGCGCATTCCTTCTGTAAAGGGACAGGATCGTCAGCTGGTGATGAGCACAGCTTTAGCCAGAGTATTAGGGCTGGCAGCGCAGGCCGCCGGTCAAGGTGAAGTGAATGTTGGCAATTTGGTTGCAGCTTTAGCCGGTGACGGTGACAGCGAGACAGTTTCTCTGCTTAAAAAGTATGGTATTGATAAGAAAAAGGTTGAGGGCTTGTATATGGCTTATACTAATGGGCAAGCTGATGAAGAAAGCAAACAGACACTTGAAAAATATGGACAGGACCTTACTGCTAAAGCGATGGAAGGCAAGTTGGATCCAGTTATTGGCCGTGATGAGGAAATTCGCCGTGTAATTGAAATTTTATCGCGTCGTAAGAAAAATAATCCGGTGCTGATAGGTGAGCCTGGCGTTGGTAAAACGGCAATCGCTGAAGGTTTGGCAAGACGTATCGTAGCAGGTGATGTACCTGAAAATCTGAAAAACAAGACTTTATACGCTTTAGACCTGGCAGCTTTGGTTGCCGGTGCTAAATATCGCGGAGAGTTTGAAGAACGTTTGAAAAAGGTTTTGAAGGTTATTTCCGATTCTGCAGGACAGATCATTATGTTTATTGATGAGCTGCATACCGTGGTTGGTGCTGGTGCAGCCGAAGGAGCCATGGATGCGGGTAACATACTGAAACCGATGCTGGCCCGCGGTGAATTGCGTTGTATCGGCGCGACTACATTAAATGAGTACCGCAAGTATATTGAAAAAGACAGCGCTTTAGAGCGTCGTTTCCAACCGGTAATGGTCAAACAGCCAGGCGTTGAGGATACGATTTCGATTCTGCGTGGATTGAAAGAACGTTATGAGGTGCATCACGGTGTAAGGATTAAGGATGCGGCTTTAGTTGCGGCTGCTGTAATGAGTAACCGTTATATCAACGATCGTTTTTTGCCTGATAAGGCGATTGATCTGGTCGATGAGGCGGCAGCACGATTGAGGACCGAGATCGATTCGCTTCCGGCAGCGCTTGACGAAAGTAAGCGGCGGATACTGCAGCTGGAGATCGAGGCTCAGGCCCTTGGCAAAGAACAGGATGAGCAGTCTAAAGAACGGCTGGTGAAAATTGAAGAAGAGCTGTCTGAGCTGAGAAAGGAAAATGAAGAGCTCGTTAAACGCTGGGACGGCGAAAAAGCTTCTATTGCCCGTGTGCGCGAAGTGAAAAAAGAGATCGATGCCGTTAAACAGGAAATGGAAGGCGCTGAGCGCAGCTATGATCTGAATAAACTGGCAGAACTTAAGTATGGACGGCTGCCGGCTTTGGAGAAGGAACTTGCAGAAGTCGAAGCAAACAATAAAAATGATAAAGAGAATGTGCTGCTGAAAGAAGAAGTAGATGAAGAAGATATCGCTAAGGTGGTCAGTACTTGGACAGGGATCCCTGTTTCGCGTCTTAGCGGCGGCGAACGCGAAAAGCTCGTACATCTTGAAGATATCCTGCATCAGCGCGTTGTCGGTCAGGACGATGCGGTTAAGGCTGTCAGCGAAGCTGTCGTTCGTGCCCGTGCCGGCATAAAAGATCCTGATCGTCCGATCGGCTCATTTATTTTCCTTGGTCCTACCGGCGTTGGCAAAACAGAGCTGGCTAAGGCTTTAGCCGAGATATTGTTTGACGACGAACGCAATATGATTCGTATCGATATGAGTGAATATATGGAAAAACATACTGTTTCCCGTCTTATCGGTGCACCTCCAGGCTATGTAGGCTATGATGAAGGCGGACAGCTGACTGAAGCAGTGCGTCGCCATCCTTATTCTGTAATTTTACTGGATGAAATCGAGAAAGCACATGCTGATGTGTTTAATGTACTGCTGCAGGTACTGGATGATGGCCGGTTGACCGACGGACAGGGACGCAATGTTGATTTCAAAAACACGTTGATTATTATGACGAGTAATCTTGGTTCGGCCGAGATCATGAAAAAGCAGGGACAAATTTCCAGAGAAGATATCCAGAGTATGCTGATGCAGTTCTTCAGACCGGAATTTTTGAATCGTGTGGATGATATCGTGGTCTTTAAGGCCTTGGAAAAAGAGCAGATTAATGATATCGTGAAAATGATTCTGAAAGAGCTTGGTGAAAGACTGGAAAAACAGCTTGATCTGACGCTGGTATGCAGTGATGAAGCTGTGGCATATCTGGCAGATACAGGGTTTGACCCCGCTTTTGGTGCCCGTCCTTTAAAACGCTTGATCGTACATACTGTTGAAAATCTGCTGGGAAGAAAAATTGTCAGCGGAGAGATCAAGAGCGGTGAAACTGTAAGAGTAGTCCTGAAGAATGGTGTAATTGATATTGAGCAGGTTTCCTAAGTATTAAAAAAGTAAAGATTTCTGTAAAACAAGGCTGTGTTCGTTGAACACAGCCTTGTTTACGTATATAATGAGTATATAAGGAATTTTTTTATTGGAAGGAGCGATCAGAATGGCTAAAAAGGTAGTGATTATTGGCGGTGTTGCTGCTGGAATGAAAACAGCTTCACGCCTGCGCCGCAGAGATAAGGACGCAGAAATCACAGTAGTGGAACGTGGACAGCAGGTAAGTTATGGAGCCTGCGGTTTTCCTTATTACATTGGCGGAGATGTAAAGGATTTTTCCAGTTTTACTCATACACCGCAGGGGTTTGCACGTGATGCGGAATTTTTTAAAAATGTTAAAGGCTTTGATGTTGTTACCGGGCATGAAGCTCAAAAAATAGACCGCGCGAATAAAACGGTAACCGTAATGGATAAAGAAACTGGGGCAATACAGGAAATGTCATACGACGTATTAGTGTTAGGGACTGGGGCTACGCCTGTAAAGCTGTCTTTACCTGGAGCTGAACTGGGAGGGATACATAATTTCTGGTTCCCCTGGGAGACACTAAAGGTTAAGGAAGAGATGGAAGCCTATAAAGTCACCGATGTCGTTATCGTTGGGGCGGGCTTGATAGGCATGGAACTGGCGGAGGCTTTTCATAAGCAGGGGCTGACTGTAAATATTGTAGAGATGCAGGATCGTATCCTGCCGCAGATGCTGGATCTGGAAATGGCTGATTTAGTTAAGAAACCATTAGAAAAAGCCGGTATCAGGTTATATCTGGAAGAAAAGACGCTGGGTTTTGAAGGCGAAAATGGACGAGTTACAGCAGTAAAGACTGATAAACGTACGATTCCGGCTCAGTTGGTTATTGTGGCGGTAGGTGTACGCCCGAATACAGAGTTGGCAAGTGCTGCCGGACTGGAGCTAGGTACAAGCGGGGCGATTGCTGTTAATGAATATTTGCAGACCAGTGATCCTGATATTTATGCCGGCGGTGACTGTGCAGAAAATATGAATCTTATCAGCAAGAAAAGAATATTTGCACCAATGGGTTCCACTGCGAATAAACATGGACGTGTTATTGCGGACAATATTTGTGGTGACATGATAAAATATCCCGGTGTTTTAGGAACAGGGATCTGTCAGATATTGAACTGGCAAGCCGGAAGTACGGGTTTGAACGAAAAAACGGCCAAAGCCGCAGGGATTGAGTTTGAGTCTGTGGTCGTACCTGGATTTGACAGATTAGGTTATATGCCCGGCGCGCAGCGTTTGGTGCTGAAGCTGCTGGCGGAAATTAAGACTCAGAAGGTTATAGGGGCTCAGGTTGTAGGAACCGGCGGCGTTGATAAACGTGTAGATGCTTTGGCTGCTGCCATGAGCTTCGGAGCGACATTAGAAGATTTGAGCAATATTGATTTCGCATATGCGCCGCCTTTTAACGGGCCAATAGATAATATTGCGACAGCCGCCAATGTTTTGATGAATAAAATAGAAGGACGCCTGCGCAGTATTAATCCGAAAGATTTTAAAGAATTGCGTAAAAGCGGTGAATATACTTTGGTAGATGTGCGCACTCCGGGAGAATATAAAAGTAACCGTATCGCTGGCTGTGCTAATATCATCAATTTACCTTTGGGCAAGGTGCGCAGTGAAGCCGAGAATGTGCTGGCTGATAAAGACGCTAAACTTGTTTGTTCCTGTCAGATCAATCTGCGTGGTTATGAAGCTGAAACTATGCTGCGGGCCTTAGGTTATAAAAATGTCCAAAGCCTGGAAGGAAGCATGAGCAGCTGGCCTTATGAAACTGAAAGCGGCGAAAAGAAAGAATAGTTATATTTGAAATATTTTAACTGAATAGTGACATCAAAATTTGTAATAGGCAATTTCTATATTCAATATAGAAATTGCCTATTTTTCATTTAATGAGGCTTAGAATATAATGAATTTAAGGAAATTATACAATTTGGAGCGCTGATATTATGAAAGTGTTAGTGATAAACTGCGGTAGTTCCTCTATTAAATTTCAACTGCTGGAAATGGAAAACGAAATGTTATTGGCTAAAGGGCAAGTAGAACGCATAGGAATGGATGGAAGCCTTTTAAAATTTCTTGGAAAGCACGAATATGTCATTGAAATCAAAAGGACCATACCTGATCATAAAACTGGGATCCAGTTGATTTTAGAAAGTATCGTACAGGAAAATTACGGGGTTATTGCGTCGTTGGAAGAGATAGAATGTATTGGACATAGAGTGGTACATGGCGGGGAAAGGTTTAAAGAGTCGGTTGTTATAAATGACGAAGTACTGAAAACAATCAGTTCCTGCATAACCATAGCTCCTTTGCATAATCCTGTAAATCTGGAAGGAATAAAAATTTGTCAGGATTTATTTCCTGGTGTTATGCAGGTTGCAGTTTTTGATACAGCATTTCATCAGACTATTCCGGAAACAGCTTATCTTTACGGGCTGCCTTATGAATTGTATATAAAATATGGTATCAGGCGGTATGGATTTCATGGAATTTCTCATCAGTATGTTGCGGACACATTAGCGCAGAAAATAGGCCGTGTCCTTAAGAAAATGAAAATAATTACTTGCCATTTGGGAAATGGAGCCAGTGTTGCTGCTGTTAAAGATGGGAGATCAATTGATACCAGCATGGGCTTTACTCCTTTGGAGGGTTTGATTATGGGAACAAGGTCCGGAGAGATTGATCCGGCTATTATTCCCTTTATTATGGAACAGGAGGATATGACTGGTAAGCAGGTATATAGATATTTGAACAATAAATCAGGGATACTTGGATTGTCAGGATTATCCAGTGATTTTAGAGATCTGGAAAGTGCAGCTAAGATAGGAGACCAGAGAGCACAGATGGCAATAGATGTCTTTGCCTATCAGGTAAGAAAATACATCGGAAGTTATGTGGTTGCAATGGGAGGTCTGGATGCAATAGTTTTTACTGCTGGGCTTGGTGAAAATTCACCGTACATGCGCGCTAAAATATGCAGTGGGCTGGAAGTTGTTGGAGCACATCTGGATCTGAAGAAAAATGAAGTGCGCGGAGAGGATGCGGATTTAAGCAAGTCTGATTCTGACGTTGCTATTTGGACGATCTTAACTAATGAAGAACTTATGATTGCCAGAGAAACGAAAAAATTATTTGCTGTTAAGCAGTAAATTAAAGGAGGGTAAAATGATGAAGAAAAATATTCTTATCAAAAATGGTGTTGTTGTAGATCCAATATTTAAAACCCAGGAACAGCGTGATGTTTATATCCAAAGCGGAAGAATAGCCAGTGCTAAAAATTTTACGGGCGCTGATATTGTTATCGATGCTTCAGGAAATTTGGTTGTTCCCGGGTTGATCGATTTCCACAGTCATGTTTTTGCGGACGGGACAGAGATAGGAATAGAACCTGATTTAAGTTTTATACCGCAAGGTGTTACAACTGCTGTTGATGCAGGTAGTACCGGTATTGCAAATTTTGAATGCTTTAAAAAAGATGTTATCCAACGCTCTAAAATGCGTATCAAAGCTTTTGTGAATCTCTGCCCTGCAGGGCTTGCTACGATGAAATATCATGAAAATGTTGAGCCGTCATGTTGGGATGTTGGAAGATTAAGGGATGTTTTGACAGAGCACCGTGATATTTTGCTGGGATTAAAAATAAGGATCAGTAAAGAAATAGTTAGCGATTTGGGGATCAATGTTTTAAAACAGGCAGTTAATGTTGCTGAAAAGCTGGGAACCAGACTGGCAGTACATGTGACAAATCCTCCTGAGGCAATGGAAACAGTTGTCAAGCTTTTGCGTCCTGACGATGTTTTGGCGCATTGTTATCATGGTACAGGATATACGATTTTGGATAATAATGGCAAAGTGCTCCCAGCGGTTCGTGAGGCGCAAAAACGCGGCGTTATTATTGATGCGGCTAATGGAGGCAATCATTGGTCATTTAAAGTAGCGGAGAAAGCTATAGCTGAAGGCTTTTATCCGGATATCATCTCTACTGATTTGACAGTAAAAACTTTGTTTAAAGATCCGGTGTTTTCAATGCCGTATCTGATGTCAAAGTATTTGTTCTTAAAAATGCCACTGCCGGAAATTATTGCGCGTTGTACCAGCATTCCGGCAAAGATTATGGGGATGGAAAGCGAAATCGGACAACTGCAGGAAGGATTTCTTGCGGATGTGGCAATTTTAAAACGTTGTGATAAATATATCTGCTTCAGTGATACACAGAAGGAAACAAGAATAGGCAGAGAAGTGCTTGTACCGCAGCTGACTATTATCGGTGGAGAAATTGTGTATCGCAGTATTTCTTTATGAGAGGAGTATTAGTATGAAATTATTGGAAGGTATCAGGGTTTTAGATATTTCAACAGTAATAGCTGCACCATTTGCCGCTGGATTGATGGCTGATTTTGGCGCTGAAGTTATTAAGGTGGAGATGCCGGACGGAGGAGATCCTTTTCGCAGACTGGGACCATATCATGAAGGGCAGGCTATGCGTTTTGCCTGTATGGGCAGAAATAAAAAATCAATTACTTTAGATCTGCGTACGGAAAAGGGTAAAGAAATATTTTTACAGCTGGTTGAAAAAAGTGATGTTGTAATTGAAAATTTTAGAACTGGGACATTAGATAAGTGGGGCATTGGTTATGAGGCGATGAAATTAAGGAAACAGGATATAATCCTCAGCCATGTGACAGGTTATGGGCAAACAGGTCCTTACAAAAATATTCCTGGTTTTGGAACGCCGGCGACTGCTTTTTCAGGAATGACATATATTACGGGATACCCAGACAGGCCTCCAGTCAGCCCGTCTTTTTCGCTTACAGATTATATTGCAGGGTTATATACAGCTATGGGTACTATGATGGCTTTATATCACCGAGATGCCCTTCATGGCAAAGGACAGGAAATAGATGTAAGCTTATATGAAGGTATTTTTAGGTTTATGGAAATATTGTGCGCTGATTATGATAAGAACGGTATTATAAGGGAGAGAAAACCAAAATTGAATGGGACTTCCAGTCCTGGAGGTACGTATAAAACTAAAGACGGTAAGTGGGTAGTTTTGGTCTGCAGTACTGACAGAACTTGGGAATATTTGGCTGGAGCAATGCACAGAGAAGACTTGATGACAAATCCGCTCTATGAAACGATGAGGGCAAGAGTAACCAACGACAATTCTCTGGATAAAATAGTTAGTGATTGGATAGGCAGTAAAGAGTATATTGAGCTGAAAGAGATCGTAGATAAAGCTGGGGTGCCTGTAAATTTAGTTTACAGTATCGAAGATATCTTTGCTGATCCGCACTATGCCGCAAGAAATGATATTGTTGAGATGTCTCATCCAGTATTGGGAACAATAAAAATGCCGGGAATAACACCTGTATTCAGTGAAACCCCAGGCGAAATTAAATGGGTAGGGCCACAGCTTGGTGAACATAATGATGCAATATATGAAGGGCTGTTGGGATTTTCTCAGTCGGTATGTGCAGAGCTGCACGCAGAAAGAGTGATTTAAGATGAAAAGTTTACCTGATTTTATTAAAATTTGTGAAGTTGGGCCGAGGGATGGTCTGCAGAATGAAAAAGTATTTCTGACGATCGAACAAAAGCTGGAACTGATTGAAACAGCAGCTGAAGCAGGTATAAAAGTTATTGAAATCGGATCTTTTGTCAATCCTAAAGCAGTACCGCAGATGGCTGATACAGATCAGATAGCCGCAAGACTGCACAGAAAAGCGGGCGTTGAGTACAGAGGGCTGATTTTCAATATGCAGGGATTGAAAAGGGCGGAAGCTGCTGGTATCAGTAAAGCTAAAATAACTGTTTCGGCCAGTAGATCACATTGCTTGAGAAATATGAATAAAACTCCGGAGGAAGCTGTAAAGTCATTTGCTGAACTGGCTGAATATGCTGAACAGAAAAAAATAGTGCTGTCTGGCGCTATATCAACATCTTTTGGCTGTTCTATAGATGGAAGTGTACCATTAGAACAAGTGGTCAATATTATTTTTCAGCTGCGAAAATTAGGAATTCAGGAAATATCATTGTCAGATACGACGGGGATGGCTAATCCTCTGCAAGTTTATGAGTATGGAGTTCATATAAAAAAATTATTTCCTGATATCGAATGGGTACTGCATTTTCATAATACACGTGGTATGGGATTAGCCAATGTTTTATCAGGATTAATGGCAGGAATTACAAATTATGACGCTTGTTTTGCAGGCTTGGGCGGTTGTCCGTTTGCTCCCGGAGCTTCAGGAAATATTGCTACTGAAGACTTGATAAATATGTGTAAGGAAATGGGAATTATGACAGGAGCAGATTTAGAGAAATATTTAGAGCTTGGACATAAAGTAGAGCGGTATATAGGTGGGAGCCGTTCCAGTGCTTTGTTAAGAGCCGGGCGTAATTGTGATATTAAAAGTAAATAAAAGAATTATAGTTGCTTATTTTATATGAATATATGGGTACGGACATGATATAATTAACGAAAGTTACGGTTGTATATTAGGCGGTGCATTATGGAAGAACGGGACTGGCAGATCATCAAAACACTGTATGAACAAAAAAATATAACAAAAACGGCAAGAGTTTTGTATATGTCTCAGCCGACATTGACTGCCCGGATTAAACAAATTGAAGAGTCTTTAGGAACGAAATTATTATATCGCGGCAACAAAGGTATAACTTTTACTGAAACCGGAGAATATACGGTAAAATTTGCTGAACATATACTTGGCGAAATGCAGGAGCTGAGAGAAACTATCACCAATATGCAGGAAGATGTTGCAGGAACCCTGCGTATTGCTGCTCCAAGTATCCTTGCCAGATATTTTTTGCCAAAGCTGCTGGGTAGATTCCAGGATATGTATCCCAAAACGAAATTTGATGTACAGATTGCACAAAGCAGTGATGTTATAAGCCTTGCCAGTTCCTTGGGAATTCATTTCGGTTTTGTAAGAAATGATTTTGACTGGCGGGAGGACGAACGCGTACTTTTAACTACGAATCATGTGTGTGCCGTAGCTGCTCAGCCGTTTAAACTGGAGGATCTTCCCCATATGGTCCGTGTAGATTATGATACAGACCAATATTATCAAAATTTACTTGATGGCTGGTGGCATGAAACTTTTGAGGATTCTCCTATTATTGGTACGCGGGTCAGTAATTTGGATCTTTGTAAAGAAATGGTTTTCAACGGATTGGGGTATGGAATTTTGCCATCAATTTTAATTGAAGAATATCCTCAACTATATTCTATTCCTTTAGTGCATAAGAACGGTTCTAAGCTGGAAAGAAAAACATGGCTGATTTATAAAAAAGAGCTGCTCGATTTAAGATTACCAAAAGTCTTTTTAGAATTTGTAATTGATTCTGATTTTGACAGTTTTCAGAGAAATCATTAATATTTACAGGAGCTTTTGAGATAGGCATTTTTGATGATTAACATCGAAAATGCCTATTTTTCATATATCTGGAAAGTATATATAATTGAATTAGGATAAAACATAAAAAGGCGGTGTGAATATGGTGTTCAGAGGTCATGAAATAACTACGGGAACAGCTAATAAAGGCGACGCTTTAATAACATTGGAAATTACTAAAAGTGACGGTGTAAAAATAGAAATCACCAGTAAAGTTCTAGTTAAATATGGACAGTCTATTGAAAAAAGTGTCAAGGAAATTTTAGCAGTAGCCAATTTGGGAAATGCGCGTGTGCTGATTGAAGATCATGGTGCCCTGGATTTTGTAATAAGAGCCAGACTGGAAACGGCAATACAAAGATTTTTATCAGAAAAGGAGTATTAACATGAATTCTCTTTATAGAACGATGTTTTTTGTGCCAGGCAATGACCCTAAAAAAATTATAGGTGCTGAAATTTATCGTCCTGATTGTATTATTTATGATTTGGAAGACTCAGTATCAATTTTTGAGAAAGACAGTGCCAGAATTTTAGTAAAATATGCTTTGCGGTATAATCGCCCGGATTGCAGGGTTGGGATAAGAATTAATCAAGCGGATTCACCATATTATGAAGATGATGTAAGTAGTATGGTTCCTTTGCAGCCGGATTTTCTTAGATTACCAAAAGCAGAGACTGCGGAAGATATAAAAAAATTAGATGTATTGATTACTGAGATAGAAGAAAAACATGCTATTGAGATTGGGGCTGTTAAAATAGTTGCCAGTATCGAAACTGCGTTGGGGGTAGTAAATTCTTATAAAATAGCCAGCGCTTCCAAACGTATGCTGGCAATCGGATTAGGCGCAGAAGATTTCCGTACAGATATGCGTATGGAACGTTCCGAAGATGCATCTGAGATATTATTTGCAAGGAATTTGATTTCGTTGAACGCACATGCTGCGGGAATTATGGCAATGGATTATGTTTATAGTAATATTAAAAATATCGAAGGGTTTAGAGCTGATGTTAAGCTAGGTAAGCAATTAGGTTATACGGGGAAATCAGTAGTGCATCCTAATCAAATTGGCGTGGTACATGAGCTGTACACGCCAACTATAAAAGAAATAGAGTCTGCTAAAGAGATTTTAAACGCATATGAAGACGCACTAAAAAATGCTTCAGGGGTTACTTCGCTTAATGGGAAAATGATTGATAAACCAATGGTTACAAGAGCAATGTCCATCCTGTCATATGCTAAAGCTGCAGGAATGGAGGTTTGAAAATGGATAAAGGGATTATGGAGTTGATTAATAAAATACCCGGTTGGGAAAATAAAATGCCATATCAGGGAGCGTTTGCCGTAAAACCTTTTGGGAGAATGGCAGGAAGACCGGTGAAATGTGTTGTGCCCGGTAAAGATAAAGTATTGGAGCTGGATAAGGTTTTAGATGCAGTAGAACTTAAAGACGGGATGACGATTTCCTTTCATCATGCGCTGCGAAATGGCGATTTGGTGATGCAAAAAGTTGTAGCGGCCATTTCCAGAAAAGGTATTAAAGATCTTACATTATCAGCAAGTTCACTGAGTCTTGTTCAGGATGCATTACTTCCATATTTTGAAGATGGGACGATTACGGCTATAGATACTAGTGGGGCAAGAGGCAGGATAGGAGAATTTATTCAAAAAAATAAATTGAAAAAACCTGCTATTTTCCGCACTCATGGCGGTCGGGCACGGGCGATTGAAAGCGGCGAGCTGCATATAGATGTAGCGTTTATTGCAGCTCCGACTTGTGATAAATATGGAAATATCAACGGTGTGCAGGGAAAGTCGGCCTGTGGTTCATTAGGATATGCAATGCCGGATGCCGAATATGCGGAACAGGTTGTAGCTGTAACAGACGGATTAGTTTCAGTACCTTTGGAATATGTCAGCATTCCGCAAACCCAGGTTGATTATATAGTTGAAGTGGAAAGTATTGGTGATCCTTCTGGTATAGCTACAGGATCGATCCGAATAAGCAAAAATCCTGCAGAGCTGGTTATTTCTAAATATGTGGCTGAGGTCATAAAGTATGCAGGGCTTCTAAAGGAAGGGATTATTTTTCAGTTTGGCAGCGGTGGAATAGCAATTTCTGCTGCTGGTTTTGTACAGACAGAAATGCAGCGTACTGGTATAAAAGCTGCAGCCGGGATCGGCGGGGCTTCGGGATTCTTGACTGAGATGCTTGCAAATGGCTATATCGGGACGTTTTTTGATCCACAGGACTTTGATACAAAAGCTATTGAATCACTGTATTTTAATAGCAAACATCACGAGATTTCTGCTTCTGCATATGCGAATCCATTCAGTGCCAATCCCTATGTCAATCTGTTGGATGTGGCTGTTTTAAGTGCTACGGAAGTAGATATTAATTTTAATGTTAATGTACTTACTGATTCTTATGGTAAGTTGATTGGTGCACCTGGTGGTCATCCTGATGCAGCTGCTGGAGCTGAGGTGACGATAGTAGCTTTGCCGCTTTTGCGTGGACGGCTGCCGATGCTGCTGGAAAAGGTACAAACAGTAGTCACTCCCGGTGAAACTGTAGATGTTTTAGTAACTGATTACGGGATTGCAATTAATCCGAAACGGCTTGATCTATGTGAAATTTTACAAAAAACATCACTGCCGGTAATGACAGTAGAAGAATTATATCAGAAAGCGCAAAAACTGGCTGGAGTTGCTGAAAAAACGATTTTAGGTGATAGAGTTTGTGGTTTAGTAGAATACCGTGATGGTACAATTATTGATGTTGTTTACGATTTGCCGTGATTTTATAAAAAGAGGTGAATAATATGTATAACAGTTGGTATGATGTTTTTCCTGAAATTGTAATGATCAGTGACAAGGAGCTGCAGAAAAAGGTGGTAGAAACATACGATGAAGCGTTGAAGACAGGCGGATGGCAGCTAAATGATATTGATACAATACCCTTTACTTTATTGATACCGGATACAGTGATCAGTTACAGGACCCATGTCAGAACGGTTACAAGAATGTCTATGAAAGCTTATGAAGAATGGGAAGTATACGGAGAAAAATTTAAACTTAATAAAGATTATCTGTTGGCAGGAGCACTTTTACATGACGTAGGAAAGTTGATTGAGTATGAAAAGACTGCTGATGGTAAAACACAGAAATCACAGCTGGGAAAAAATCTCCGACATCCATTTTCTGGATGTGCACTTGCGGTAAAACATGGACTGCCTGTTGAAGTTGCACACATTATCGCTAATCATGCTAAAGAAGGCGATGGAACGCTGAGAAGTCCGGAAGGGGTTATTGTCAACAAATGCGATATGCTGAATTTTGAAGGCTTGAAGGCTTTTGTGGGTATGATTTAAATAAAAGTTATTTGGATAAATAAAGAAAGAAGGCGAGTGTTATGGTAGTACGATGGTTGCTTTTATTATTAGTCCCGGTTTCTATTTTAATGGTACCTGTTCCCAGTGGACTGACACCGCTGGCCTGGAAAATATTTGCTGTTTATATAGCAGCCATCTTAGGACTGATCCTGAGGCCGGCGGGTGAAGCGGTGGTAATGCTCAGTGTGATAGCCTTTGGATCTTTTATCGTTCCAGTCGGTCAACTACTCAGTGGTTATGGTAACGGTACTGTGTGGCTGGTATTTACAGCTTTTCTTATTACGCAGGCTTTTGCTGATACAGGGCTTGGTAGACGTGTTGCTTACTGGATGATCGGAAGATTTGGCAAATCATCCTTGGGGCTGGTGTATGGACAGATGCTGACAGATCTTATTTTAAGCCCTGCGACACCTTCTAATACAGCTCGCTCCGGTGGTATCGTTTATCCGATTTTCAGAAATGTTGCCAGCACTCTGAATTCTGAACCTGAAGATAACCCACGCAGAATCGGTTCGTATATAACGATCAGCGGTTACGCGATCAGTTTGTCTACTTCGGCAGTTTTTCTAACAGCTTGTGCTCCTAATATTCTTACGGTAGGTTTTGCCAGAGATATTTTAAAAGTAGATATCAGCTGGATGGACTGGTTTATCGGTCTTGCTTTTCCTGCGCTTTTGGCCTGTCTGGTAGTTCCGTATTTGATTTACAAAGTGTATCCGCCTGAGCTTAAAGAGATTTCTAATCATAAAGAACTGGCGGCGCAAGGACTTCGAGAGATTGGGCCAATGACAGGAAAAGAGAAATTACTGGTAATATTTTTTGTTCTGGCAATTCTTGGTTGGGCAACAAGCAGCTTTACTAAACTGGACGGCACTGCTGTAGCCTTATTGTTCTTTGCCTGCTGTGCTATATTTAAACTTATTGATTGGAAGAATGTACTTGCGAATAATGGTGCATGGAATACTCTTATCTGGTACGGAGCTATCATGGGGATCTCCGGAATATTGAGTAAAGCAAAATTTTTCGTTTGGCTGGCAAAAGTAGTTGGTGAGCATATGAATTTTGTCGGCGTCAATCAAGCTCTTGTTATGGGGATTTTGCTTGTGATAAGTATTCTGGTCAGATATGTGTTTGCTTCCATGGGTGCATATGTAGGCGCATTTATTCCTGTCTTGTTCACTTTAGGGCTTGTGGCTCAGGTACCACCGCTTCCGTTGGTATTTTTGCTTGGTGCATCTTCAGCATATGGCTGTTTATTGACTCATTACGGTGGTGCAGTAGGTCCGGTTTTGTTTGGGACCGGTTATGTGCCGCAAAAGACATGGTGGAAAATAGGAGCAGTTTTAGTTGCTTTTAACTTTGTCCTTTATATGACGGTCGGTCTGGGATATTGGAAAGTACTGGGCTTGTGGTAATTTTTTTACAATAAAATTTCTTGATACCGGTTTGATAAAAAATCAAACCGGTATCAAATTTATCAAAGGAAAGAAGGAGGTCGCGATTATGAGTCTGAAGGTCCATACAAATCGCTGCAAAGGCTGCGGAATCTGCGTAGCATTTTGCCCCAAACAGGTTTTGGCAATCAGCGAGATCGAAAAAGTAGAGGTGGTCGCCGAGGATAAATGTATCCAATGCGGCCAGTGCGAAACACGCTGCCCTGACTTTGCGATTTTTGTAGAAAAGTAAAACGGAGGAGTTGAAATCATGTCCAAAATCCTTTTGTTACAAGGCAACCAGGCAGTGGTCGAAGGCGCCATCGCTGCCGGTGTAAAATTTTTCGGCGGCTACCCTATCACACCCTCTACCGAAGTTGCTGAATCTTTGGCTGAACGCCTGCCTCTCGTCGGCGGTAAATTCATCCAGATGGAAGACGAGATCGCTTCCATGGGCGCTATTATCGGCGCAGCGCTGACCGGCAAAAAAGTTATGACCGCGACCAGCGGACCCGGCTTTTCTTTAAAACAGGAGCTGATCGGTTATGCCTGCATGGCCGAGATTCCTTTGGTCATCGTCAACGTGCAGCGCGTAGGCCCGTCTACCGGCCAGCCTACCTCTCCTTCCCAGGGCGACCTGATGCAGGCCCGCTGGGGCACGCACGGCGATCACTGGCTCATTGCCCTGACCCCGGCCAGCGTGCCTGAATGCTTTGAACTGACGCTGCGCGCTTACGCTCTCAGCGAAAAATACCGTGTTCCCGTTGTACTGCTGATGGACGAAGTTATCGGCCATATGCGCGAGAAGATCGAACTGCCGGACGATTACAGCGAGATTCCGCAGGCAGAACGTAAACAGCCTGAATGCAGCCCCGAAGAATTTAAAGCCTACGCTACTGACGACAGCCTTGTACCCGCCATGCCCGCTTTCGGCAGCGGCTACCGCTGGCACGTCACCGGTCTGGTACACGACGAGACCGGTTTCCCGAAAGGTACACCGGCTGCTACTTTAGCCGCTACCAACCGTCAGCATGACAAACTTTACAACAATCTTGACGACATCGTCCAGGTAGAAAACTACCAGATGGAAGATGCCGAATATGCAGTTATCGCCTTCGGCGGCGGTGCCCGCACCGCTTACGAAGCTGTCGATATGGCACGCAGGGAAGGTCTCAAGGTCGGCCTGATGCGCCCGATCACGATCTGGCCGCTGGCTGACAGGCAGATCAAAGAACTGGCCTCCAAGGTCAAAGGTATTTTGGTGCACGAGCTCAACTACGGACAGTATGTACTGGAAGTAGAGCGCGTCGTCGCAGGACAGGTACCGGTTGCGCTGTACGCAAAATACGACAACGAACCGGCTACCCCCGCTCAGCTGCTGGCTGAGATCAAAAAGGCCATGGCCTAAGAAGGAGAGGAGATTTGATTATGAACATGGAAGCAATGATCGATAAATATTTCCGTCCGGGCCGCCTGCCTCATATCTGGTGCCCCGGCTGCGGCAACGGTGTCGTTACCGGCACCATCGTCAAGGCAGTTGCCAAGCTTGACCTTGATAAAGACAAAGTCGCAGTTATTTCCGGCATCGGCTGCAGCAGCCGTGCCTCCGGCTATTTAGATTTCAATACAGTCCATTCCGCACATGGACGCGCTTTGCCGGTAGCGACCGGCGTTAAACTGGCTGACCCCGGCCTGACTGTCATCGTCGTTACCGGCGACGGCGACGCTACAGCGATCGGCGGCAACCACCTGATCCACGCTGCCCGCCGCAACATCGATATGACCGTCGTACTTTACAACAACAGTATTTACGGTATGACCGGCGGCCAGTATTCGCCTTTGACACCGACAGGCTCCAAAGCGACGACAGCTCCTTATGCGACGATCGAACAGGACTTCAACGTAGCCGAGCTGGTCAAAGCGGCCGGCGCTACCTTTGTTGCCCGCGGCACCACTTTCCATGCCCAGATCCTGGCCGACCTGATCGCCAAGGGTATCGAACACAAAGGCTTCAGCCTGATCGAAGCTGTTACTGCCTGCCCCATCTCCTACGGACGCCAGAATAAAATGGGCGGTCCCGCCGACATGATGAAATGGCAGCGCGACCACGCAGTACCGCTGGCAGCCTGGGATAAAATGACCGAAGAACAAAAAGCGGGCAAATTCCCGATCGGCGTACTGTATCAGGTTGAAGGCAGACAGGAATATACAGCAGCCTACGACGAGCTGATCGCCAGAGCGCAGGGAGGTAAATAATCATGAAACAGGAATTACGTTTATCCGGTACCGGCGGCCAGGGCCTGATCACAGCCGGCATCATTCTGGCAGAGGCGGCGCTTTTAGACGGCAAGCTGGCGATCCAGTCCCAGTCTTATGGCCCGGAAGCCAGAGGCGGCGCCTCTAAAGCAGAGGTCATTATCTCTGACGAAGCGATCCACTTCCCGAAAGTGACCGACCCGAACCTGCTGCTGGCAATGAGCCAGGAAGCGGCTACCAAATATTCACACGACCTGACGGCAGGCAGCGTTATGATCACCGACAGTCTTTTCGTCAGCGACGTGCCGGACTTCGGCGGCAAGGTCTACGAGCTGCCGATCACCCACAGCGCCAAAGAAGTGCTTGGCAAAGCGCTTTTTGCCAACATCATCGCGCTGGGAGCTTTGGTGAAGCTGACCGGCATCGTCAGTGAAGAATCGCTGGTAAAAGCTGTTTTGAACCGCGTACCGAAAGGCACTGAAGAAAAAAATAAACAGGCATTGCAGGTTGGTATGAGTATTGCTGAAACAATTCTTTAATTTTGTACAAACAATAAAAACTACAGTTAAAAATGGAGCTGCAGATATCACTTTATGCCGCTTAGCAGTGAAAAACAATGATAATAATATTGGAGTAGATTTGTTTGATATTAATCTGTCTTAAGGTATAATATTATGAGTGTGCTTCCTGCCCTGTTTACGGTGTTAAAGTAAACTTTGATCAAAAGAACGTTAATGAATTATTCCGATAATCATCTGAATAAAATAAAAAAGCTTCACTGAAAAGTGAAGCTTTTTTATTTTGCAAATGTTCCAGGGTATAAAAACTGTTTTTTTATGTTTTATAAATAATTTGTTGAAAAAATGTTTGTTAGGGTGTATATTAGAGCAATGTTATTAAGAAAGGGGCCTTGCAATGATTATCAGACCAGCTACAATTATGCGGAATGATTATAATTTGATTTCTGAATATGCGCATCAAAGCGGCGAAATTGTATATTTAACGAAGTATGGTAAAGGTGATTTGGTTGTGATGAGCATCAAAACTTTTGAACAGCGTGAAGAAAAGTTTAAGTTCTATCATACTGTTATGCAGGCAGATTTAGACAGACAAAAAAGTGCCGAAGAGCTTTTTGACGGAGACGACGCTATCGCCAGATTGAAGGCGAAATTTATTGACTGATTATGCAATACGTACAGGATTGAAGATATTACCGCAGGCATGGCACGATCTTTTGGAAATTGGGTTTGTCTACAGCAGACAGGGTAAGAGACTTGAAGCAAGTGCTGTGACATGTAGTATTGTTAGTAAACTAAAGGAACTACAGGATTTTGCAATGCTGGGGAACAAAACACCCTTGAGCAGTTTGAATGAGAAAAAATATTTGATGCTGATGATAGATAAGTATGCCTGTATTTACCGCAAGGTTGAAAATACTGTATATATTTATCATATTACAGAATTACAGCGTGATTATCCTAAATTAATGAAATGACGGCAGGCAGCTTTTGCTTACAGCGAAAGCTGTTTTATTATTTTCCGGCAAGGGTATTTTACAGTAGTTTCACATATTTTCGAGTCTAGTGAGAACACTACCCTTGTGGTATAATATTTAAATATGAACAGGATAATTTGAGCGTTAAGGAAAGTGGTGAAGAAATGGCTGATAAATTTTTAGTTATTGATGGCAGCAGTTTGATACACAGGGCATTTTTTGCTTTGCCACCATTGATGACCAAGCAGGGAGTTCATACTGGCGCAGTATATGGCTTTTGTAATATGCTGGTGAAGCTTTTGGGTGATGTAAAACCTAAATGGCTGGCAGTTGCATTTGATAAATCACGTAAAACTTTCCGAACGGAAATGTTTGCAAATTATAAGGGGCAGCGTAAACCTACGCCCAGTGAACTGAGCGAACAATTTCCACTGGCCCGGCGTTTGCTGGAAGCTATGAACATCACTGTTCTTGAAACTGATGGTTACGAGGCTGATGATATTATCGGTACTTTTGCCGTACATGCGCCGCAGAACGCAGAAATTATTATCGTAACCGGCGACAAAGATGAATTGCAGCTTTTGGATGACAGGGTAAAGGTTTATTTTACCAAGCGAGGGATTTCTGATATCAAGGCGTATGATGTTGCAGCATTTGCCGCTGATTATGAAGGGTTGTCGCCAAAACAGCTGATTGATTTAAAAGGACTGATGGGTGACAGTTCAGATAATATTCCTGGTGTTCCCGGTGTAGGCCCTAAAACTGCTTTGAAGTTGATTTGTGAATATGGAACAGTAGAGAAGGTTTTAGAAAATATTGCGCAAATCAGCGGAAAAAGTTTAAAAGAGAAATTAGAAAATAATAAGGATGCTGCGCTGCTTTCAAAAAAGCTGGCAACCATTTTTACAGAAGTTCCAGTCGATCTTGATCTTGATAAATATGAACTGAAAGCTATGTCGGATGAGGCAAGGCCTTTAATGCAGGAATTGGAGTTCCGAAATTTGCATGAGAGATTCCAGACTATTTTGGGCGGCAGTAACGGTACCTTTGATCTTTTTGGAGAAAGTATCGGTCAGGAAAACGCCAATATAGAAATTGCGCTTTTAGAAACAGCAGAACAGGGCAAAGAATTCTTTGCGTTATTGCAGCAAAAGCAGGAAAAGGTTGCATTTACTGCTGTTTGCGGCGGCGAGTTACCTAAAATCCATTTTACTGCAGTGGAAATTTTTAATGATGGAAAAATTTATAAATTGCAGGAAGGCAGCGGGGCCTGGAATTTTTTTTATGAATGGCTGTCTGATTACAAACAATTGAAAGTTACATGCGACAGCAAAGAGATTTATAAGGCTTGTATGTGCCTGAATAAAAAAGCCGACGGTATAGTTGATGATATAGGTATAGCTGCTTATTTGATTGAACCAGGTCGCAGCTCCTATAGTTTGAAGGCAGTTGCAGAACGTTATCTGGCTGCAAATAACGGTGGGAATGCCGCTGATTTGCAGGCGTTACTTCCGCTTATTGAACAAAAACTGCGGGATTATGAATTGTATAAACTATATACGGAAATGGAACTGCCGCTGGCCTATTTGCTGGCAAAAATGGAATTAGCTGGAATTAAGCCGGATGTGAAGCTGCTAGAGAGTATTACAAAAGAAATGGCAGTACAGATAACTGCTTTAGAGATTTTGGCAGAAGAACAGGCCGGTGAAAAATTTAACCTGAAATCTCCTAAACAATTAGGTGTACTGCTGTTCGAAAAGTTGGGGCTTCCTATTATAAAAAAGACAAAGACCGGTTATTCGACAGATGTTTCTGTTTTGGAACAACTGGAAGGTTCGCATCCTCTGATTACGACGATCCTGGAACATCGCAAGCTGACAAAACTGCATTCAACATATCTGGAAGGGCTGCGCCCACTGATTAATCCTGCGACAGGGAGAATTCATACGCATTTTCAACAGACGGTAACGGCAACAGGAAGGTTATCAAGTACTGACCCGAATTTGCAGAATATTCCTGTACGAACTGAGATAGGGAAAAGAATCCGTGAAATATTTATACCGGGGACTGGTTATGACTTGTTGATGTCTTGCGATTATTCTCAGGTAGAACTGCGCGTACTTGCACATATGGCACAGGATAAGCTGCTTTTGGAATCTTTCCTGAATGGTCAGGATGTACACGCACGTACAGCGGCAGAGGTGTTTGGGGTGCCGTTGGAACAGGTCGATTCAATGATGCGTACTCGTGCGAAAGCAGTTAATTTTGGCATTGTTTATGGTATAAGTGATTTTGGACTTGCTAAACAGCTGGATATCAGCCGCGGTGAAGCAGCTGAGTATATAAAAAATTATTTTGCCCGCTATACAGGGGTAAAGAAATATATGGATGATACGGTCAATCATGCTCGGGAACAGGGTTATGTAGCTACAATGTTTGGACGTCGCCGTTATCTGCCTGATATCAGGCACAGTAATTTTAACTTACGCAGTTTTGCTGAGCGCACTGCCATCAATACGCCAATTCAGGGGACTGCGGCGGATATAATCAAAATAGCGATGCTTAAAGTTGAACAGGCGCTTTCTGATGCTAAAGTCAAGAGCCGCATTTTGCTGCAGGTACATGATGAATTAGTATTAGAAGTTATGGAAACGGAAAAAGAGCTGGTGGCACAGCTTGTAAAAAAAGCAATGGAAAGCGCTGCTTCTCTTAGTGTGCCGCTAACTGCCGATGTTGCCTGGGGAAAAAACTGGGCACAGACCAAATAGGAGGGATATCCATGCCGGAGTTGCCAGAAGTGGAGCAGGTCAGAAAGACTTTGCTGCCGCATATTAAGGGAAAAACTATTACTAAAGTTGAAGTATATTTGGATAGGCTGGTCAAACATCCATCGTCTGAGCAATTTATCAAAAATCTGACCGGTCGTACGATTGAAGACGTTTGCCGTCGCGGAAAGTATCTGGTGCTGAAAACAGGTGTCAATCAAAAACTTATCGTGCATTTACGTATGACCGGGTCTTTGGTGGCACAGGCTAGTGATTTAGAAGCACCGCCTTATGCCAAGATAAAATTTGAATTGACTGACGGTGTTACTATGTGGTTCTGTGATATAAGAACTTTTGGAACACTGTATTTAGTTACGGATGATGATTGTTACATTGCAGGTTATGAAACCTTGGGGCCTGAACCGCTGACAGTAGGGTTTAATCCTGAATATCTGGCTCCGATAGCTGCTAAAAGCCGCAAGCCCATCAAAACGTTGATTCTTGATCAAACGGTTATTGCCGGACTGGGAAATATTTATGCTGATGAGTGCTTGGCTTTAGCTGGAATTTTGCCTACACGTATAGCTAATACTTTGACGCGTGCGGAAATAGAAGCTGTGCATGAAGCGGCGAACAAAGTGATTGCACAGGGAATTGCCAATCGAGGAACCACTTTTCGTGATTATAAGGATGGCGAAGGTAATAAAGGTGACAATCAAAATCATCTGCTTGTTTATGGACGTGGCGGCGAACCGTGTAAAACCTGCGGTGAGCCTTTAGCCACGACAAAGGTTGGCGGCAGAGGCACTACTTACTGTGCCAAATGCCAGCACTGAGTGAAGTTATGAAAATTATTGGGTTAACAGGTGGTATTGCTTCTGGAAAAAGTACTGTCGCTTCGATTTTACAGAAACTGGGAGCTCATATTTTTGATGCGGATATTGCAAGCCGGCAGGCAGTTGCGCGTGGATCACAGGGGCTGCAACAGGTTATAGATGTTTTTGGCAGAGATTACCTGACAATTGACGGTGAGTTGGACCGGCAGAAGATTGCACAGCTGGTTTTTGAAAATAAAGCAGCGTTGGGGCAGTTGGAAAGCATAGTTCATACTTATGTGCGCAGTGAAGCAAAAAAATTTTTAGAACAGTGCAGGCGGCAGAATTTCTCAGCAGCGGTGCTTGACGTGCCGCTGCTGATCGAATGCGGCTGGTATAAAGAAGTTGATTTAGTGTGGCTGGTTGCAGTTGACGAACAGACTCAGGTTGAGCGTGCTATGGCACGCAGCGGAATGTCGCAGCAGGAAGTAGAGGTTCGTATTGCGGCACAAATGACTTTGGCTGCAAAGTGTCAGTATGCGGATTTGATCATTGATAACAGTGGCAGCCTGAAACAAACTGAGCTGACAGTAAAAAAAGAATGGGAAAAAGTATTACAGATGGAGGATTGAGTTTGGCCAGACGTCGAAAAAAGAAAAACAACAGCCGCAAAATTTGGTTTGTACTGATTTTGCTGTGTGCAGTTTCGTTGTTGGGCTGGAAAATTTGGACGTCTGACGAAGTACAAATGCGGTTTGTTTATATGTGGCCTTATCAAGGCGAGATTTTGGAATACAGCGGGAAAAACAAGATTGATCCTTTTTTAGTGGCGGCAGTCATAAAAAATGAAAGTAATTTTGATCGTAAGGCTGTATCTAAGGTTGGAGCAATCGGACTAATGCAGATTATGCCGGATACCGGGGCATGGATCGCCGAACAGATGGGAATCAAAAATTTTGACCCACAGGATTTATATCGTACAGACGCTAATATCCGTTTAGGATGTTGGTATCTTGGAGAACTGGAATATGAATTTCAGCGGAACTGGGTCTTGATGATGATTGCTTATAATGCCGGTCGTGGCAATACAAAAGCGTGGATGCAGGAAAATAATTGGGATTACGATTTTAATAGAATCGAGGATATTCCCTACAGTGATACACGTGAATATGTGAGGAAAGTTTTGTATGATCGGGATGAGTATTACAAATTATATAAAAACAGGTTAAAAAAGTATTGACGGAGTTGTAATAGTGTGCTATTATATCACTGTTGCTGATTTAGGCAATTGTAATGCGGTAGTGGCGGAACGGCAGACGCGCTAGCCTCAGGAGCTAGTGGGGGCAACCCCGTGGAGGTTCAAATCCTCTCTACCGCACCATTTTTGTCTATAACGGTAATTTTTAACCACAATGCGGTTGTGGCGGAACGGCAGACGCACCATCTTGAGGGGGTGGCGGGGAGACCCGTGTGGGTTCAAATCCCACCAACCGCACCAAATGAGAAGATAAACGCTTCACGAATTTTCGTGAAGCGTTTTTTATTTGTCAGAGCTGCAGAATTTTTTTGTTTTATTTATTGCTTATAATCATATTCGTAGTATGATATGAATATGATTAAGAATGGAGTGAGATAAAATGATTTTTGGTGTATTGCCACAGAAAAAGAATCAGTATGCATTGCGTATTTTAGGAAATTGCGGTGAATTTACTTCTGAGGAGCTTTTGCGGCTGTCAGAATTAACAGCAAAGTTTGGCAATGGTAAGATTACAGCCACCAGCAGAGGAACTTTTGAATTGAATGGTGTCAGTGAGAGTGAGTTGGAGCCTGCGATTGAGGCAGTACAGGCAGCAAAACTTCGGTTAGGTGGAACAGGTGCGACAGTTCGGGCTGTTGTGGCATGCAAAGGTACTGACTGCCGTAAAGGTATGTTTGATGTGCATGCTTTTGCCTGCAGACTAGATAAAGAATTTTATGGTATTGATGTACCTAAAAAATTTAAAATCGGTGTCTTTGGCTGTCTTAATAGCCTTGGTAAGGCTATGGCACAGGATATTGGGGTTATGCCCTCTTTTACAGAACCAGGAAAATTTGAAATATATATTGGTGGATTGTTAGGGAACAGACCTGTCCAAGGAAAGCATATCCCAGTACCTCTAAAGGAAGAGATGGTGGCAGATGCGATAAGATATGTTTTGGATATATATAAGACAAACGGTATTTATCCGCAGCGTCTGCGTACGGTATTAGATGACAAAAAAGAGCTGTGGCAGGAAATCAATTATTATTTTAAAAGCCTGGCAAAATAACAGTTGAATGAAAAGTATGGAAACTGCTATTTTTAAAATCTTTAAAAATTATCTTTGACGATTAAGTAAGATTATATAACGTCATGTTTTTTCATAAAGTCCTATAATTAGATTCGTAAGCAGTAATGCAAAAAATATTTAAGGAAGTGGACTTTATGAAATTCAAAAATCTTGTATTAACATTAGGTGTATTGATGCTGCTGGCCTTTACTTCTATGGCTGCTGCCGCGCCTAGTCAGGTAAACCGCAGTATGACAGCGATTAATGCAGCAAAAGCAGAAATACCTGCTGTATGCGAACTGGTTGGTTATAATGTGGACGGTGATATCAGTATCATAACTTTTAAAGATCCTAATACTTTGGAACGTTATGTTGTAGATGTTAATACAGCGACTGCCAAGGTGCAGGAAATCGAAGTAAAAGGTGCTACATTTGTTATGGGCAGTACTATGGTTACTAAAACTCCGGATGATATAGAAAAAATTGTTTTGAAAAATTATCCTAATGCCTATGAAATCGTTATTACTCAAGGGCAGGACGGAAATAATATTTACTATATTGCCGACTTTTTGACTGATAAATTTGATGGAGAATTAAAGTTAGATCCTGTTACCGGTGCTATCTGTGAACGTGAACTGGAATACTTCTAAGCGAAAAATAAAAGGAGTACATCAATCGATGTACTCCTTTTTATTTTTTAGAAAAGTTTTAAAATATCATTGTTGTTAAAAGCGCTGATCGGTTTTAAAGGACGCGGAGAACCGTCAGGCTGCTGCAGCTGTTTGTCCATCCAGATGATATCCAGCCACTGGTCAAATTTATAGCCGGCTTTTGGATGCGGCCCAAGATTTCTGAAGCCAAAGGCAGCATGAAAATCGATACTGCGTTGGTTATTAGCAGTAATGCATGCATAAACATTATAAAAACCCTGTTTTTGAAGCAGGTCCAAAAGGCAGCTGTAAAGTTTTTTACCAACACCGCTGTTTTGGGCTTCAGGGGCCAGATATATTGAAAGATCAGCGTCGTAAAGATAAGCGATGCGTTCCTGATAAGGAGAGCCGTAGGCAAAACCTAAGATTTTGCCGTTTCGTTCATAAACTAAATACGGGTATTTACTGCTGATGTTTGAAATACGTTCAGTAAATTCTGCGAGGGTAGGCGGTTCATATTCAAAAGAAATAGTTGTATCCAGGACATAAGGCGTGTAAATATTTAAAATTCCGGTGCTGTCTTTTAATTCAACAAAACGGATCTTTTCCTGCATGTTCAAGCCTCCCGGGTCTATTGACGTTCGTTTAAAATGCGTTTAAAGATTGCAAACATGACTTCTGCTACGTCATCATTAAATTTGATTGCTATGGATTCACCGTCTTTTTTTGTAAAATAAATGATATTTACTGAAAGATTGGCATTATCCAAATCGTTGAGTTCTACAACCTTTGCCATTTTGTTGCTTAAATAAATGATGCGCTGGTTCGTAAAGAAAAGATAGCCGATATCGACAACCGCGGTTACTTCTTCAGTAAAATGGGGATGTTCGATTTTTTCGCCTTTAAAAGAAATTGTTTCGTCTATTTCCAAGCGGCGGGTCAATTCAAAATAGTTATCTTCTTTCTCTATTGTTTTATGTTCGCAGAAACCTGCCTGCTGAGCTGCGGCATGACATATTTCTCCTTCGTTCAGCGGAAAGTCGACTTTGATATCTCCTAAAGGAGCATTTTCGGCTGACCATAAATAACGGTATTTATCTAAAGCATTTTGAATATTGGGTTTGAATTCATAAGGTATATCGAGTTTTGTACAAATTTCCCTCAAAGCGGTTTCTTCATCAGGACTGAAACGCTGCTGCTCAGCTATTTCATCAAATTTTTTATTCAAATAGTCCTGAAATACCTGAACGCGTATATCATAGCCATCTTCGTAATCATAACCAAAAACATTATTGATTTCGCTGATTGTTAGAGGTTCTTCTCCACTGATTATTTTTCGACAGCGAGAGAAGTAAGCTACTTTTTTAGCTCCATTATCAGCTAAACGCTGTAATTTTTCGGGAAGTTCTAAAACTTGAGCGAGATGTCTTGTTTCTTCGAAAACGGGGTCATCTTTGCTTACTGCGCTAATATATACATGGTCGGCTACCTTACGGTACATACTGCTGCGGTATTCGATATTGCTGCTGTCAAATTTTGCTCCCCAGTTTTTGATAAAATTGCTGACGATCTCTTCGGTTAATTCAGTAGCAGCAGTACTTTCTGCCAAAAAATTATTTATTTCAACTAAGGCGTTATGACCGGGCTTACTGCCAAAGAGCCTGCTCATCATTCCCTGGGTCTCTAATTCCTGCTTTTCAAATCCGTTCACTAGTGTGCTCCTTTTCTTAGCTAAATTAAATGATATTGTAAATAATATTATAGATATTATACAAGAAAAACTGTAAAAAGTCATTTGCCCAATTTGTTAAGAAAAAATTATGGGCAGTAGTTATTTTGTTGCTGCGGCGGTTGAAAAACAGTTTTATGAGTTTTTTTTATATAAATGCTATGATATAATCAAATTAATAATAGTTGGTTTGGAGATGAGTCTATGTCCTTGTTGGATGAGAGAGGCACAGGGGCTATCAGCTGGCAGCGTAATTTAGCCGTATTATGGTGTGGCGTGTTTTTTGCATGCGCCAGTTATACGATGGTAGTTCCGTTTTTACCTGTTTATTTACTACAAGAGCTGCATGTTGAAAGCAGTGAAGTAAATTTTTGGAGCGGTCTTGTCTATTCGGTAACTTTTTTAGGCGCTTCGATTATGGCCCCGTATTGGGGGGCAAGAGCTGACAGGGTTGGTCAGCGGCGTATGGCGATACGTGCAGGATTTGGTCTCGCATTTACCTACTGGCTGGCAGGAATTTCGCAATCGCCGGAACAGCTTTTAGGTGTGCGTATTTTGACTGGTTTAATCAGCGGATTTGTACCTGCATCTATGTCGCTGGTGTCTTCGACACTGCCTGAAAGCCGCATGGGCTGGGGAATGGGCCTGATGCAGACTGCGGTTGCCAGCGGCAGTATTTTAGGACCGATGATGGGCGGTTATTTTAGTTCCTGGTTTGGTATGAGACTATCTTTTTTTGTTGCCAGCTGTTGTTTAGGATTGGCGACAGTAATGGTTGTGCTTTTTGTTCGAGATGTGCCGCACAGCCAGGAAGAACAGAAAACAAAAATCAATTTGTGGCAGGATCTGCAGGAGTCTTTGCATAATAAAGGGCTGCTGTATGTAATGACGATGTTCTTTCTGATCCAGGTCTGTACGATGATCATTCAGCCTTTGGTAACTATGTATGTTTCGCATTTGATGGGTAGAATGGATGAATCGGTCGTTAAGGCTGCCGGTATTATTTTTTCGCTGGCAGGTATAGCCGGTATCATTGCAGCTCCGTTTTGGGGCAAACGTGGTCAACAGCTAGGTTACACTAAGGTGCTCTGTTTTGTTTTATTTTGTGCCGGCGCTATCAATCTGTGTCAGATTTTTGTGCAGGATATCTGGCAGTTTGCAGGGATCCAGTTCGTATACGGTTTATTCCTGGCAGGAGCTGTACCTAATGTTAACGCCCGCCTGGTAGAGGTCACAGATCCGTCAATGCGCGGTAAGGCTTTTGGTCTGGTTACTTCAGCACAGCAGTTCGGCGGTGTTATAGGTCCTCTGCTGGGAGGTTTTTTGGGCGGCTATATGCTTACACGTCATATTCTGGTCATTACGGGAATTATTTTACTGCTGGCAGGCAGTTATACGTATTTTACGAAAGTGAAAAAGACTGCGGAAGTTTAAGGAACGGTTTAAAAACTTACATTATGAAACTTTAGTGAATTACAAGGCCTGTGCTCTTGACTAAAATTTAATTTGAGTGAATAATTAAGATAGTAACGGATACTGATTATCACATGAAAGTGAGTGATTTATATGTTAAAAGAATTTGAAGGGCAAATGCCTAAAATCGACAAAAAAGCACATGCTTTTGAAAGTGCCGATCTGATTGGTAAAGTAGAAATGAAAGAATACAGCAGTGCATGGTTCAATGTTACTATTCGCGGCGATGTTAATCGTATAGAAGTAGGACGCTACAGCAATATCCAGGATAACTGCTGCCTGCATGTTGCTGATGATTATGCCTGCATTGTTGGTGATTTTGTTACTGTTGGTCATGGTGCTATCCTGCACGCCTGTACTGTGGAAGATCATTGCCTGATAGGGATGCATGCTACCGTACTTGATGGCAGCGTTATAGGACATGGCTCCATTGTAGCAGCTGGCGCAGTGGTGACAAAGGGAACTAAAGTACCGCCGTTTTCACTGGTTGCCGGCATTCCCGCCAAAGTGATCAAAACTCTTGACGAAAGTAATCTGGATAATATTCATGCACAGGCTGTTAAATATAAAGATTTGTGGAGCAAACGCCACAATATCATGCCGGATATTGACGGCGAAACTTATCATGGTGAAAAAATAGTATAAAATATAAGTAAAAGGAGCTGCTGCTGCAGCTCCTTTTTAATTTGCTGTACGGCAGGAATAAACATTTCAGGCGGCGAATATATACGCTAGCTGAATTCGTGAAAGGAGTTTTAAAAATGAAAGATACGATAAAAGAATATTTGGCAGGTCAGTATGACGCTTATGTAAAAGATTTGGAGACGCTGACTAATATCGATTCAGGGAATGGAGATTTGCAGGGAACGGAAGCTGCTAATAAGTTTGTCGCGGAAAAAATGCAGGAGCTCGGAGCTGTTACTGAATTCCGTTATAATGACAGGGCGTGCCATCTGATTTCTCGCCTGAAGGGAAGCGGAAAATTGAGTATTCTGCTTGTTGCACATGTTGACACGGTATTCAACCGCGGTGAAGCGGCTAAACGTCCTTTTAAGGTTGATGAGAATGGATTTGCCTGGGGACCTGGCGTCGGTGATGACAAGGCTACTGTAGTGGAAGTTATTTACGGGTTAAAAGCTTTGCTGAAAGCAGGATTTTCTGATTTTAAAGAAATTATTTATTATACCAACGGCGAAGAAGAAGGCGGCTCCCCGACTGCCGAAGCGATTGTGGCAGAGCTTTCTCAGCAGGCAGATTTTGCCGTTATTATGGACGTAGCCCGTCCTAACTGGGGCATCGTTACACAGCGTAAGGGTAATGCAAAGTATAAGGTTCAGGTAACAGGGATTGGCGGACATCATGGCAATGCTTCACAGCATTGCGCCAATGCTATTCATCAGCTTGCTTATACAATTACAGAGCTGCATAAATTAGCAAGCCCTATGCCTGGAGATCCGGCAGATTTTACAGCAAAAGCGTTAGCTGATCGCGGCATTGTTGATTCTGGACAGTTTATTCCTCAGAATACTGTCAATGTCGGCGTTATTGGATCGACCAATGACAAGATCAGTGTCATTCCCGGCGATGCTTATTGTGAAGTCAATGTTCGTTGTTTTTCTGTAGCGGAGCAGGAACGGTTGGACAGAGAGATCAAGGCTTTAGCAGATAAAGCAGTTGTTGCCGGAACTAAAGTTGAAATTACGGGCGGTATTGTTACAGGACCGATGGAGAAAACGCCGCAGGTCCAGAAGATGGTTGATGTTTACAGCAGGATCGTCAGGGATGAATTTGGTGGTAATGTTACTGAATGGGTCGCCGGTGGATTGACTGACGGTAACAGAACTGCAAAATATATTCCTACTCTAGATGCATTGGGAGTAGAAAACTACGATGAGCATACTGATCATGAATCCGTTGATTTAAAAACAGCTGTTCCCAGAACTACAGCTTTCGCTCTGACTTTAGCAGAGCTAACAAAAATATTTTAATTTTTTTGTTGCAGGCAGTCGCAGACTGCCTGCAGTTATGTTAAACTAATAAAGATATGATAAATCTGTAAGGTAAGGGATGAAAGCATGGGAAAAAAAGACAATAAATATTCTAACGCAGCGACATCATTGAGTGAAGGTGGTATTTTTGGGTTAGGACGTCCTATTGATTTTACTGATGGGATAACAAGAATAGCACTTATCTGTACTATTTTAACGTCGGTAGCGGCAACTTTTTGGAAAACTATGGGCGGTGCCGATACAGAAACTGCCATGTATTTTGGGCTCAATACGGCTGCTGCGTTTTTCTTTTCCTGGCTGATTGCCCAGGAGCTTGATCCGGATCGCAAGCTGGGTGGTATTATTGGCGGAGGGCTGAGTATTGTCGCTGCTTTGACTCTGGGAGAAGGTAATGTTCTTGTTCTGCTGTGGCTGCTGTTTATCCTGCGGATGCTAAACCGTACTTCCGGTTCGCGGCACAAGATCGGGGATAATGTTTTCTTGATTTTTATTGCCTATTGGCTTGGGAAAGATGGATATTGGCTTTATCCAGTACTTACGGGCACGGCGTATATTATTGAAAGCCAGATCAGGGGCGGATATTACAGGAGCCTGTATTTAGGCGGTTTGGCGTTTGCTGTTACAGCAATGGCCGACACTTCTATGAAAGCGCACAGTCTTTCGATGATTTATGTCTATCTGATGGCGCTTTGTTTTATTTTGTTTTTGCCTGAAATAAGAATGGCGGCAGTAACAGAAGCCAAAGGTGATATTGACGGAAAACGTATCAGTCCGCAGAGACTACAGGTGGCACAAGGCGCTTTTCTGATGATAGGGTTTTCAGTGCCGTGGGTACATGGCGACGCACAGGCTGCTGCGCTGACACCAGCCTGGATGGCCGGAATAGGTGTAGGCGTTTTTCTGCTTGTTGATGCTATTCAAAAAGCTATGTTTGAAAAAAATAAACAATAAATTCAGGAGGTTTTTTAAATGAGTGAAAACAGAAAAATCAGATTTACAACTAATAAAGGAGAATTTATCGTCGAAATGTTGGAAGATAAAGCGCCCAAAACGACTAAAAATTTTATTGAATTGACAGAAAAAGGCTTTTATAATGGCGTAGTATTTCATCGTGTTATCGACGGCTTTATGATTCAGGGCGGTGACCCTACCGGTACTGGTATGGGTGGACCAGGGTATAAAATTGATGACGAATTTGGTGAGGGGCTGCAGCATGATGACGAAGGTGTTCTTTCAATGGCTAATGCCGGGCCCAACACTGGCGGCAGTCAGTTTTTTATCACTTTAGCACCTACACCATGGCTTAACGGGCATCATGCTATTTTCGGCAAAGTTGTTGAAGGGATGGATATTGTACGGTTGATTGGTGTAGTACCTACGGATTTTCGCGATCGCCCTAAAGATCCTGTAATTATGGAAACTGTAGAGGTTATAAAATAATTTGCCTGCGTATGTTTACATATTACGCTGTCGTGATGAATCACTTTATACCGGCTGGACAAATGATTTGGAAAAGCGGCTTGAAGCGCATAACAGCGGTAAAGGAGCAAAATATACCCGTGGGCGCTGTCCTGTAACTTTGGTCTATAGTGAAACGCTGTCAACTAAGGAAGAAGCGCTGCATCGCGAATGTGAAATCAAAAAAATGACTAAAACTGCTAAATTAGCCTTAATTAAGCAAAATATGAAGGAATAGAAGCAAAAATATTAAAAAAATTACAAAAAATAGCAAAAGAGAGTTGCTTTATTGTAAATAATAGGCTATAATGGGCTGGTGAGTGAGATGTTCTAGCTCCTCATTAAAGTAATTTTTAGGAGGCCCAGAAAATGACTGGCAAAGTAAAATGGTTTAATGCAGAAAAAGGTTATGGTTTCATCGAACGCGAAGATGGTGGCGACGTATTCGTACATTTCTCCGCTATTCAATCCGAAGGTTTCAAAACTCTTGAAGAAGGTCAAGCAGTTGAATTTGACGTTGTTCAAGGCAACCGCGGTGAACAAGCTGCCAACGTTGTTCGTCTGTAATTGATATAGATTAAAATTTTTTTTAATATATAGCAGCATATGAACAGAAAAGTAAGGCGCTACCTTTAAGGTAGCGCCTTTTTTCCTTTTTATAAAATTTTGAGTTTAATGACAGGCGTAAAATTTTAATTACGCAGCAGTTATGTTGTAGTGTTATGAACTTTATTGATATAATGAGAGCTAACAAGAAACGTGAAATTATATTCAGGAAAGGAAGTGTAAAGCATTGGAAAATATACTGCAGGGACTTAATGCGTCTCAGCTTGAAGCTGTTACTTCTACGGAAGGATTTATACGTGTTATAGCCGGAGCAGGGTCAGGTAAAACAAGGGCTCTGGCTCGGCGTTTTGCCTATCTGGTCAATGAAATCGGAATTTTGCCGGGGAATATTCTCTGTGTTACTTTTACTAATAAATCGGCGAATGAAATGCGTCAGCGAATCCATAACCTGACTGGCGATAATGATACTGGTTATATCAGTACTTTCCATAGTTTCTGCGTATCTGTTTTACAGGAGGACAGCCATGCTCTGCAATATCCAAAAAGCTTTCTTGTTTTAGACAATTCTGATATCGATTCTATGCTGAAAATTATTTATGAGGAACGTGGATTGACGCTTAGAAATATGACTTTCAGTAAAGCACGGGATATGATTGAAATAAGAAAAATATTTAAAGAACCGGAATATTATCTGGATATGCTCAATATGTCATTAGATACATTGAGGCAGAAATATCTTACTGCAACAGAGCCGTCTGATATAATTTTTTATGGTTATTTATATCAGGAGAAAAAATGCTTCGGACTAGATTATAATGATTTAATTAAATTTACCTTATATATTTTCGAACAAAATGAAGCTATTAAAATAAAATGGCAGCAACGTTTGGAATATATCATGATTGATGAATTTCAGGATATTGATGAACTGCAGTACAAATTGATGTCAGTATTGTGTGGTTACCATAAAAATCTGTTTATCGTCGGGGATCCAGACCAGACGATTTATACCTGGCGCGGTGCTAATGTGCGCTATTTACTGGATTTTGATAAGATTTTTCCAAGTGTAAAAACTATAATGATGATGCAGAATTATCGCTCTACACCGCAGATAGTTTCGGTCGTTAATGATTTGATTGATAAAAATAAGTTTAGGATCAAGAAAAATCTTATGCCAACTATTGCAGACGGAAGGAAGGTTATATGCCATCATGCAGATACTTCTGAGCGTGAAGCGATGTGGATAGCAGAGCAGATCCAGGCATTGCATGGCGAGGGGACTTCTTACAGGGAAATCACTGTTTTATATCGTGCGCATTATATTACCAGAATCGTAGAGGAAGTTTTTTTACGTGAAAAAATACCTTACGCTATTTACAGCGGGGTGCAGTTTTTCAACAGAATGGAAATAAAGGACGCTTTGGCATATTTACGGTTGATTGCATATAAAGATGATCTGGCGTTTTTAAGAGTAGTTAATGTTCCTAAAAGAAATCTTGGGGAGCGGCGCATAAAATTTTTGCAGGAATATGCAGTCAAGCACCAATGCTCTCTGTATATTGCTTTAGAGACAAATTTGGATAATGAAATTTTTAAAGGGACAAAAGCCGCACAGTTTGTAGCATTGATCGAAAATTTTGCCGCTAATTATGCAGAAAGACAAATTTCGGAATTGCTGGCTGCAATTTTAAATGAGAGTGGTTATGAAAAAATGCTGCGGACAGAAGGAAGTCAGGAACGTCTGGATAATCTGGCGGAACTTAAACAGTCGGTTTATGAATATGAAACTTCCTGCGGGGAAGAAAGTACATTGGAACATTACTTGTCACATGTTGCTTTGTTTACTAACAACGATGCGGCTGATAATAGTGATAAAGTAAAATTAATGACGGTACATTCGGCCAAAGGTCTGGAATTTCCCTATGTATTTTTATGTGCGATGAATGAGGGTGTTTTCCCGTCTAAGAAAACAGATACTATACAAAAGATGGAGGAAGAGCGCAGACTCGCTTTTGTTGCAATGACCCGGGCACAGAAAGGGCTGTATCTTTCTGAAGCTGAAGGTAGAAATTTTGATGGCTCTTCGCGTTATCCGTCGCGTTTTCTGCTGGATATAGAGCCGGTATTGCTTGATTATACACAAAAGCCGCAGGAAGTTTTGATAAGAGAAACAAAAGATTATCTTGTTATCAACGAGCGTTATCTTGCTGATGAAGAAAATCAGTCGTCGCTGGCTGTCGGGCAGCGTGTAAAGCATAGTATTTTCGGTTCTGGTACTGTTGTTGATGTAGATTTGATCAAGGCCGCGCATCTTGTGAAATTTGACAATATTGATACGCCGCGCAGTATTTCTTTCAGGGCGAAATTAGAAAAGGACTAGATACTTTAGGTAAGATAATCAAAAGAAATTGTATTAAACGCATTTCAATTGAGAAATGCGTTTTTCTTTTTGTGTTTTTCGCAGCATTCATTTATAATTATTGTAAATGATGTTAATTAATTTTAGGAGCGGAGGTGCAGTATGCGCTCAATAATAAAGGTTTTAACTTGCGTTCTGCTGGCGCTGGTTGTGTTTGTGCCGGTTAGAACAAGCTGGGCGCATGAGTATACGTCTGCGGAAAAGAAAATGATTGATGCGGCGTATCGTGATGCACATTGGACTACAGTTGCGGCAGCAGCCTGTATAGGAGCATATTCCCCGGAAAATGCTCCGGAATTTGGTTATTTGCGCGATTATGGCTGGAAGATAGTACCGCATAAAGTAAAAAAAGGAAAATTGGAAGCAAATTTTATTGTGGCAAAAAATAAAACCCGACGCGGCAGGGATGTTTATATAGTTGCTTTTCGCGGCAGTGCCAGCAAGAGTGACTGGACTGTCAACCTGAACACCGATAAGGTGCCGTACGGCGGCCGCAGCCTTGAGGAATTTATTGAATATGCAGGACATTCTGAAAAGGATAAAACTGTACCAATGGTACATAAAGGCTTTAATGATTACGTCAATACTGTTTTAGAAACAATGGTCGATACTAATGATGACGGTATTGATGAGGTTTTGTTTAATGAGATTTTGGCTAATACAGATACACGTGTATTGCTTACCGGGCATAGCCTGGGGGGAGCTGTCGCTACATTGCTGGCAGAACGCCTTGTAAGTATGGGGATAGATAAAGATCGTGTGCCGGTTATAACTTTTGGCGCGCCTGCCATAGGCAACGCTGCTTTTGCCGAAGTCTACGGTGATAAGATAGATCTGCGCAGAATAACTAATAATGCTGATCCTGTGCCGGGCAGCCTGCAGACATTTTTTGGAGGCTACAAGCAGTTTGGAAAGCATCATAAATACAATCTTTCCCGTAAGCTGAGTGATTTTCAGCATGATATGGGAATGTATTTTGATTACAGCATGCGAGAATATTATGCAGCTTTGGACAAAGCAGAGGCTGCCGGTGTACGTGAAAAACTACCCATGCAAAAACTTGAAGGAACGGAACCGTTAGTAGCTGTTTGGATCGGCAGCAGTCTTGAGGTAGATAAAAGGGACTATGTGCCTGATATTAAAAGGTTTATTATGAACGAGTATCAAATGATGCTGCCGCGGTATGTGATCGTAGATACGGAAACAAAACTTTATGACGACAGCGTCTATGCAATGGAAAAATTTTACCAGAAAGCGCGGGAGCTGGGCGCAGATTATATTTTGATCGCTGAGATTGATGGACGGGTGCTCAATGACAGGGAAAAATGGTATATCAATATGAATCAAAGCGTATTCACAGTTGATGGCAGACTGATAACGATGAATAGTTTTGCACGTTTTGTTTCACCGGTTTCCGGGAATATTCAGGCAACAACTTTTGTCTTAGAGCAAAGCCGTGAGGAGCTAAAAAAGCATCTGACATTTGTCAGGTTAGATCAGCACGCTTCGCCTCGCCGGCTATGATCAAAATTTTATAAATAGGTGTGAGAAAAGTATGAAACAAGAAAAGCTGGAAAGTTTAGCCCAGGAATTAGCGGCTTGCAGAGAATGCCCTCTGCGGGAAGCAGCACAGGCTCCTGTAGGCTGGTTTGGTAATTATGACAGTCCGATTGTTTTTGTGGGTGAAGGACCTGGCGGCGTGGAGGATGACTACGGCTGCCCCCTGATTGGTCCGTCTGGACAGTTGTTGGATAAGGCTTTGTGGGCTGCCAAGATGACGCGTGACCGTATTTTAACGACCAATGTTATCAAATGCCGTCCTAAGGGTAACCGCACGCCGAATATTGCAGAAGCAGATTTCTGTGCACAGCGTTGGCTTGATAAGGAGTTGGCGATATTACAGCCTAAAGTTGTGGTTGCTTTGGGCAGTGTTGCTTTACATTATCTTGGCAATCAGGATATGCGCATCACCAGAGACCGTGGTAAATGGTTTAAAACAAAACATGGTTTTGATTGTATAGCGACTTTTCATCCTGCTTATTTACTGCGCATCAGTAATATTAAAGCGCTTAATGCAGCCAAATGGGACGTTTTTCATGATTTGGAGGCAGCAAGGGATAAAGCGTTGGCGGCAGTGCCTGATTATAATTTGATGTCTGAAGAGAAAACCGACCTTTTTAAATTGTTTCAACGACGTAAATAAATTTTCAGAAGCTGCGGAATAAAAAGGAAAAAATATATAAAAATTCCAAGTTAGGTATTGCTAACTTGGAATTTTTATGTTATACTCAAAATCAAGTTAGACAGGGCTAACCAGACGGTGTGATTTCAACCCTTCTTTCTTTTATCACTTATGAATAATAACCGGAGCCTTGCCGGTAGCTACGTTTGGTTAGCTAAACTAACTTTTTCCAAAGGAGTTATCATGCAGTTTGAATTACATGGCTTTAAAAGTTTTGATGAATTGCTGGCTTTCCATTGCGGACCGGCGTTGACTGGAATCAAACCGGCCAATCTTGTCAGCTGCCCTACTGCATCTATGCCTGTAGTCGCGCCGCTTTTGGCTGATTATACGGAACAGTTTGCCGATAAGGGGATTGCTTTTGAAGTTTTATGTCATTGTGCGGCACGAACTTTGGTTTTGGTTTACCAGCCGCAGCAGCTTGAAGATTTGCTGCAGAAGCAAGCGATAAGCTGTTATTTACAAGAACTTGGTTATAAGTCTGGTTCGGTGCATTCATTGCTCCGACAGTTAGGGGCAAAGATATCCTGCAGCCAGGATTTTCCGCATGAAATTGGTATATTTTTAGGTTATCCGTTAGCGGATATCCAAGGCTTTATTAAAAATAAAGGCAAGAATTGCAAATGCAGCGGTTATTGGAAAGTATATGATGATGTCGAGCATGCCAAGCGTTTGTTTGACGCATATAATAAATGCCGGGACAGGTTGTTGAAGGCTGTAGCTGAAGGCGTACCTTTACATCTGGCAGCGGCTTCTTTTTAAGGAGGTTTTATTATGGAAAAGATTCCTGTTATTTATTGGTCTGGTACCGGTAATACGAAACTGATGGCTGAGGCTGTGGCCGAAGGTATTGGAACTGCTGCAGACCTCAAAAGCGTTAGCGATATCACTCCTGAACAGGCGGCTGAATATTCAGCATTGGCACTGGGATGCAGTGCTATGGGTGCTGAAGTTCTGGAAGAATATGAGTTTGAACCGTTCTTTACTGCATTAGAACCGTTTTTGCAGGGGAAAAAGGTTGTGATTTTTGGTTCTTATGGCTGGGGCGGAAGTTATATGAGTGATTGGGAACAGCGTATAAAAGCAGCTGGTGCCGAATTGATTGCCCCGGGGCTTTTGGTATTGGGTGCCCCAGATGAAGCGATGGCTGAAAGCTGCCGCGAGTTAGGTGCGGCTTTAGCTAAAGCATAACTTTACTTCTCCGTCATAACTACGGTAAGAGCAGACTGTGGTTATGCCCTTTAATATTCCATTTCTCCAAATGCAGATAACCGGGTCCTTTCGGGGATTCCGGTTATCTGCATTTTATTTTAAGTGGATGTTTAATAAACGTCATAAACGAATACAAAATTTATATAATAAAGAGCTTACTTGAAAGCGCATCACAAGTAGCTTATAATAAGGATAAAGGTAAGGAGTTGTTTAAATGGAATCATTGATGAAGATCAACGATCCGATTTTGTTAGCTCTGATAGCAACAGGTTTTACCTGGTTCATGACTGCACTTGGTGCGGCGATGGTATTTTTCTTTAAAGAGATTAACAAAAGGGTTTTAAATATGATGCTGGGCTTTGCTGCAGGTATTATGGTTGCCGCTTCTTTTTGGTCGCTTTTGGCTCCTGCCATAGAAATGGCGGAAAAAAGCAGTTTGCCTGCCTGGCTTGTTGCTGCTATTGGTTTTTTGAGTGGTGCTGCTTTTTTGTGGCTGGCGGATAGAATACTGCCGCATGCGCATTTCTTTGCAAAAGAAGGGGAAGTAGAGGGGATTCCAACTAATTGGCGTCGTAGCATTTTACTTGTATTCTCAATTACGCTGCATAATATACCTGAAGGTTTGGCGGTTGGCGTTGCTTTTGGAGCAGCGGCGAATAGTATGAGCGAAACAGGATTGCTGGCAGCTGTAGCTGTTGCTTTGGGAATTGGTATTCAAAATTTCCCTGAAGGTGCTGCAGTTTCTATTCCGCTTCGGCGCGAAGGTGTTTCGCGGATGAAAAGTTTTATGTATGGACAGGCTTCCGGGCTGGTAGAACCGATAGCTGGTGTTATTGGTGCGGCGATGGTTACTTCCATGGAGGCTATTTTACCGTATGCCTTAGCTTTTGCTGCCGGCGCTATGCTGTATGTCGTTGTCGAAGAGCTGATACCGGAGTCTCAAAGTGGTGGAGAACATGAAAGTGCGGACCTTTCGACGATTGGGTTTATTATTGGTTTTGCGATAATGATGATTTTAGACGTAGCTTTAGGTTAAGCGCGGCTGAAGCCGCATTTATAATTAAGTGATAAAATTTTATTAAGGAGTGAGTACAAATGGGCGAAAAGAAGTTCTACATCTGTAAACATTGTGGTAATATGATTGGTATGATCAAAAGTAGCGGCGTAAATGTCGTTTGCTGCGGCGATCCTATGACAGAACTGAAACCTAATACAGTGGAGGCTTCGCAGGAAAAACATCTGCCGGTAGTTACTATTGAAGGTAATATTGTAAAAGTAAAAGTTGGCAGTGTTGAGCATCCTATGACAGAGGAACATCATATTGCCTGGATCTATCTGGAGACAGAACAGGGCGGCCAACGGAAGAAACTGGCTGTTGGTTCTAAACCGGAAGCTGAGTTTGCATTGGCTGGCGGCGACAAGGTAGTAGGTGTTTATGAATACTGCAATCTACACGGCTTATGGCTTACAAAAGTTGAATAGAAGTTTGTAATAAAAACAGGACGGATTTTGCCGTCCTGTTTTTATTTTTAAATAATATAGTAGACGGAGCTTTATATAGCAGGACTTTTTATAGAACTGATAGAATTAAGTCATATAAGTGATATTAAAGGAGGGACGAGAAATGAGTGAATTCAGTGAAAAAATGGGCATAGAAGTCGGTAATGCTTTTAAGAGTGGTTATAATTGCAGCGAAGCGATAGTTGAAGCTTTTCGCAAATATGCTGGCGTAAATATTGATGATAACGCTTTTCGCCTGGCCTCAGGATTTGGCGGCGGTATTGGCCATGCCCGTAATATTTGCGGCGCTTTAGTCGGTTGCACAATGGTTATCAGTACATTGATCGGACGGAATACTCCTGAAGAAAAACCATTGAAAGAAATTTATCCTGTTACCAAAGAATTTCACGATCGTTTTGAAAAAGAATTTGGATCAACAATGTGTAAAGATCTGATGCCGTACGAATTCAATACTCGTGACCATCTGAAAAACTGTTTGAAACTTACAAATCGTATTGGTAAATTTTTAGCAGAGTTTTTAGAAGAAAAAGGTTTGCTTACAGTATAATAAAGGATTTAGCTCAGTACCGGTTAGGGGTGCTGAGCTATTTTATTAAATAAAATAGCAGGAAAACGTAACCTGGATGTATAATATAAATATATTATGCTGTTTGCCAAGCAGTATTTATTGGAAAAGGTTATGAGGGGGCGTAGCTGGTGATTGTTGGAATCGGTTGTGATCTAACAGAAATTTATAGAGTGAAAAAAGCTCTGACAATAGAAAAGTTTGCGGCAAGAGTTTTTTCTCCTGCTGAACAAGAATATTGTGAAGCCCGTGGCATGCAGAAATTTGCAAGTTACGCGGCAAGATTTGCGGCTAAAGAAGCTTTGCTGAAAGCTTTGGGAACAGGCTTGAGGGGCGGCAAGCTTATAGATATTGAAGTTTATAATGACTGTATGGGAAAGCCGAGTTTGCGTTTGAGCGGTTATTTTGCTACTCTGGCTGAAGAACGCGGTGTCAAAGAAATATATCTTTCGTTGAGCCATACTAAAGAACTTGCTATGGCCCAGGTTGTATTGGAGGGATAAGGATGAAACTGGTTTTTGCTAAGGAAATGCAGAGTTTAGATCAGCAGTCTGCAGAACAGATCGGCTTGCCGACAATGGTGCTGATGGAAAATGCTGGTAAAGCTGTAGCGGAAACAGCTGCGGATTTTTTAGAAGATTGTTTTGGGAGAAATATTGTTGTTTTTACAGGTAAGGGCAATAATGGCGGTGATGGTTTTGCTGCTGCACGGTGGCTGTCCAATCAGGGAGCGCGGGTAAAGGTTTTTCTTGTATCACCGTGGCAGGAACTTACAGGAGATGCTGCGGCGCAGCTGCGTATTTGCCGGAAGTGTGGTATTGAACTATTTGCACTTAAGGAAGACAGAGGCAGCTGGGATGTAGCGGAAGTTAGTTGCCGCCAGGCTGATTTGGTGATAGATGCTGTTTTAGGAACAGGGTTTAATGGTGTTTTACAGGGGGTACAGCAACGTGTCTGTGGTTTGATGAACAGTATTGCTGTGCCGGTTGTGTCCATTGATGTACCAAGCGGTGTCAGTGCTGATACAGGCAGTGCAGATAAAAATGCTGTGCAGGCAGATATTACAGTTACTATGGCACTTGCCAAACCAGGTTTGTTTTTGTATCCGGCAGCTGAATTAAGCGGAGAAATTATAGTTGCCGATATTGGTATGCCTAAAATACTTTTAGAACGTATGGATAGTAAAAAGTTTTTGTTAACTGAGAATATTGCTTGTGATTTACTGCCGCAGAGAAATGGAAACTGCCATAAGGGTGAAGCGGGAAGGGTAGTTATCACCGCTGGATCACCGGGTTTTACAGGTGCGGCTGCGTTATGCTCGGAAGCGGCTGTTAAGGCAGGTGCTGGTCTGGTAAGTTTGCTGACGCCGCTTTGCAGTCGTGAAGTATTAGCGGTGAAACTGACAGAAATTATGGTCGAAGGTTTGATCGAGCGGATGCCGGGAGCTTTAGGTGGAGGAGCCACTGGTGCAGTGCTGGACAAAGCCGGCAGAGCTGATGTTTTGGCTATAGGTCCTGGTCTTGGTACGTCTGGAAGTACGGTGGAAGTTATTCGGGAAATTTTGCAGTCGGTGGAAGTGCCGGTGATTATCGATGCCGATGCGTTGACTGCATTGCAGGGACATGTTGGTATTTTAAATACCATGAGGGCTCCGAAAGTTTTAACGCCGCATCCGGGAGAGTTGGGAAGGCTGTTGGATTTGGAAGCGGCTGAAGTTGACGCAAGACGCCTGGAATTGGCAGGCAAATATGCTGCTGAGTGGGATGCTGTCCTCGTTTTGAAAGGCGCTCCTACTGTTATAGGCTGTCCTGACGGCAATGTTTATATCAATACTACCGGCAACAGTGCTATGGCTACAGGCGGCAGCGGTGATGTGCTCACAGGAATTATTGCCGGGTTGGCTGCGCAGGGGATTTCTGTACAGGAAGCGGCGTTAGCTGGTGTATATATGCACGGGCTGGCTGGCGATTTGGCCAGTAAAGGGATTATTGGTATGGCAGCAGGAGAAATCAGCCAGTACTTGCCACAGGCCCGCAGAATTATTGAGCAGGGAGAATAAAAGATTTCACTTAAATTTTGCAGATAAAAGTTAGGGTATGTTTACAATACTTACGCTTAAATGATAAAATTAAGTATTAGAGATGAAAGAAAGGGAGATGCCGTTTGCAGAAGAAATTAGTTTTTGTTTTTGCACTTGTAAGCTGTTTGATGTTTAGTTTAACGGCTTTTGCCTCAGAAATAACAGATGTTCGTTGGGGAGTTGATAAAACCAATGTGCTGCGTTTTGTGGTGGACTGTGATAAACCGACAGGTTATAAAATAACTTTTGACGGCAATACGATGCTGATAACTATGGATGCAGATTTAAATAGCAAAGTTGGCCGTGCTCATAAGATAAAGAGCGATATTGCCAATGAAATGCGTTTAGATACGTCGGAAGGTAAAACCGTACTGAAGGTGCCTCTGCAAAAGGCCATTGGCAGTAAAGATTATAAGGGGTTTACCTTAAAAAAAGATCCTGTTACCAAAAGACCGGACAGAATCGTTATTGATGTTATGGCTAATAAACGTCAGGCATCTGAACCTGCCAAAACAACACCTGCAGGCGGTAAAACTACTACAGATAAAACACCGACGCCTGCTGTTAGTAAAACTGCCTATCGTACCAGCGGCGGGCTGAAGGATAAACGAATTACGCTGGACGCAGGACATGGAGGCAGTGATCCGGGAGCTGTTGGGGCAAAAGGAACTAAAGAAAAAGATATTACTTTAAAAATAACGCAGAAAGTTGAAGAACTGCTGAAGAAAAAAGGCGCTAAAGTTACAATGACACGTGTTAAAGATGTTGACGTTTATGGCGTAAATGCTACAGACGCGCAGGAGCTTCAGGCGCGTGTCGATGTAGCTGAAAACAGTGCTGCTGATCTCTTTATTAGTCTGCATATCAATGCTTCTGTCAATAAAAACGTAGGCGGCTTCTCGTCCTATTATTATCCGAAAACAAGTCATGATGCACGTGTAGCTGCGGCCATTCAAAAACGGATGACTAATAATTTTGGTTTGGATGATTTAGGTATACGTCAGGCAAACTTCTACGTCAATAAACGCAGCAGTATGCCGTCGGCATTAATCGAAATGGCATTTATAACTAATGCCAAAGAAGAAAAACTGCTGAACAGCAACTGGTTTCAAAGTAAGCTGGCTAAGGCGATTGCTGATGGTATCGAGGACTATTTTAAATGATGTGGGAGGCCAATATGTTAAAGAAATTTGCAGTAATCTGCACTTTGATGCTCTGCGTGTTAGTTGCAGGCTGCAGTGATGATCAAACTGCTACGGTTATCCCGCAGCCTGAAACTAAACAAACGCAGAATAATAAGAATCAAGAAATTACGGTAACGGTGTATCGTGCACCTGTCAACGGAGAGGAATATCTGTTGCCGGAAAAGGTAACCCGCAAAGCCGGCGCGATGACTGCTCCGGAGATTGCGTTGGATATTTTGGTAAACAGCAGTCCGCAGGATACTGCGAAAATGGTCAGTCTGTTTCCTAAAGGGACAAAAATCAGAACAATGAAGATAGAAGATGGGACTGCTTATGTTGATTTTTCCAAGGAAATAACCAATGTACCGCAGGGATCCTATACTGAACTGATGCTGACAACTGCTATTGTCAACACTCTGACAGAGTTTCCGGAGATAAAAAAAGTACAGATTTTAGTTGATGGTAAAAAAATTGCGTCCTTGAAAGGACATACTGATATTTTAGATCCTTTGGAACGTAATACTACTTTATTGAAAAAATAAACGGGAGCAGTATCGGCAAAAGTCGGTACTGCTTTTTTGAAATGGGAGTGCTGTTGATGGAGTATTTTTGTGGTAATATTGAAACGATGGAAGCGTTAGGAAAACTTTTGGGAAGGCTTGCTAAAAACGGAGATGTTTTTTGTCTTTGTGGGGAGTTAGGTGCCGGTAAAACTTTGTTGTGTCGTGAAATAGCTATGGCACAGGGGGTTGATGCCAGTGAAATAAACAGTCCAACGTTTTCGATTATGAATGTGTATCATGGTAAAATGGAGATCAGGCATTTTGATTTATACAGGCTGAATACTGTTGAAGAATTGGAAAATATCGGATATGGGGAATATGTTGGCGGCGAAGGGCTGACTCTTATCGAATGGGCGGATAATTTTTTAGAGGAAATGCCTGAAGAAAGTCTTGATATCTACATAAAAATTGTTCCGGAAGGCCGTTTGATACAATTGCTCCCTAATGGTGAAAGGTATCTGGAATTATGTGAGGAAGTGGAAAAAAATGCTGACTTTAGCCATTGATACGGCAACTAAAGTCTGTGCCGTGGGTTTGTGTCGTGATGGACAAATTTTGGCAGAATATAGGATCAATATGGGCATGACTCACTCTGAGGGGCTTATGCCGCAGCTTGAGCAGCTTTTAACACGGACTAAGATCACTAAAAATGAGATCGATCTTTTAGCAGTCAGTATGGGGCCGGGGTCTTTTACCGGTTTGAGGATTGGCCTGGCATCGGCAGAAGCAATGGCTTATAGCTGGCATAAACCTATCTGCGGGGTTAATACGCTGAAAGCGCTTGCCTATAATCTGCCGATAGACGGTTATGTATTATCACCTGTTTTAGACGCACAAAAAGGAAATTTTTATCAGGCGATTTATGAATGGCAGCAGGGGACACTCATAGAGCATCAGGAGATCAAAGTTGTAGATCGCAAGCAGCTTTTGGAAAATATAGCTGTTTTGGGTATGCCTGCTTTATTATTGGGAGAATGCCAGAAAATTGACCTTGCCGATTTGCCTTCATGGTGCCGAAAGGCTCCAGCACATTTATGTTGGCCGCAGGCTGCCTCGGTAGCGCTTTTGGCGGAAGCCGAGTATGATACTGATAATACCGGTGATATTTTTGGTTTAGAACCTTATTACATTAGAAGATCAGAGGCTGAAGAATTATGGGAAAAACGCCAGCAGGAATAATGATAAGGACTTTGACAACGGCAGATTTGACTGCTGTCAGCAGCATAGATGAAAAGTCTTTTTTTGATGTCTGGAGCCCAAGTATGTGGCTGGATGAGTTGAATAATAGCTTAACAACATATCTTGTTTTAGAAGATGCTGGGCGTATTCTTGGTTATGCCGGGTTTTGGCTGGTGGCAGGGGAAGCGCAGATAACCAGAGTCGCGGTTGCTGCTGAAGAACGTGAACACGGCTTGGGAACACGCTTGACAGCAGCCCTGATCAATAAGGCATGGGAACTTGGCGCTGTGGCGGTGACTTTGGAAGTGCGTGAGAGCAATATTGCAGCGCAAAAGGTTTATTTGACCTGCGGTTTTGCCAGCGAGGGGATAAGACCAAATTATTATGAAGATAATCATGAAAATGCAATAATCATGTGGTTATATAAGGAGGGTAAGCCTGATGTCTAAAGACGTGTATATTTTGGGCATTGAAAGCAGTTGTGATGAAACTGCGGCTGCCGTAGTCAAAAATGGACGTGAAGTGCTTTCGAATATTATTTCCTCACAGATTGTTATCCATCGAAAATTTGGCGGTGTTGTACCGGAGATAGCTTCGCGTAAACATATTGAAAATATTTTGCCGGTTATTGACGAAGCACTGCGTCAGGCTAATGTGAAGATGGAAGAAATAGACGCTGTCGCAGTAACTTATGGACCAGGGCTTGTAGGGGCGCTTCTAGTTGGTGTATCGGCTGCCAAAGCGCTGGCTTGGGCTAATGACAAACCGCTGATTGGTGTCAATCATTTGGAAGGACATGTTTTTGCCAATTTTTTGAATGATAAAGATCTGGAACCTCCTTTTATGGCTTTAGTAGTAAGCGGCGGGCATACGGCGCTGCTAAAGGTAACTGATTATAACAGCTTTGAATTACTGGGACAAACTCGTGACGATGCTGCAGGTGAAGCTTTTGATAAAATTGCACGTGTGATGGGTCTGCAATATCCAGGAGGACCGGAAATAGAAAAATTGGCGGCAGCGGGGAATCCGCAGGCGATCGATTTTCCGCGGGCACTTTTGAAGGAAGATTATCAGTTTAGTTTCAGCGGCTTAAAGTCAGCTGTAATCAATTATCTGCATAACGAACAGCAGGCAGGCCGTGAAGTAAATAAAGCCGATGTGGCCGCTTCATTTCAGGAAGCGATTGTAGATGTGCTGGTGCAGAAAAGTGTGCATGCGCTGCAGGAAACCGGTTTGAAAAAAATAGTTCTGGCCGGTGGTGTTTCGGCTAATAAACATTTACAAACAGCGTTAGCTGATGCTGTAGGCGGGATTGGAGCAAGTTTGGTACATCCAACTCCGATTTTATGCACTGATAATGCTGTAATGATAGCTTGCCGTGGTTATTTTATGTATCAGAACGGTGAGTATAGTCCTCTGGATTTGAACGCTGTTCCATCGTTAAAATTAGGTTGAACAGTGTCCACTGAAGTAAAAGAACTTGTGGATTTTGTGGATAAAATGCTGAAATATAGCTAAAAAACAGTTCTTGTTGTGCATAAGTCTGTGGATAATGTGGAAAAAACTGTGGATTGATGGGGATAAACAAGGTAATAAGAAACAGGGGAATGAATGATATGCCCAAGAATTTGACTGTAGAACAAAAAAATATTTTATCCTCTATGAAAGTCGGCGCAGCTTTTGCTGCCGATGTTGCTCATGCATGCATAACGATGTATGTTTGGGATGATAACCCCAAATTTCTGTATATTTATCATCAGGAACTGCCAAGAACGCAATTTTTGGGTGAACTGCCTGATAAAACAGGTCGCGAACTGCGCGGTAATGAGGAGCCTTTAGTGCAGCGGGCACTGCAGCGAGGTGTGCCTTTGTCAGGGAAACGTGAGCTGTCGCTGGGGCTTTTCGTCGATTTGCGTGTTTATCCTATTCAAGATAGTAAAGGAAAATGTTTTGCCGTAGTTGCTTTTGATACTAATGAACCGGAAGAGCTTTTTATTATTACAGCAGTGGAGTTTTTAAAAAATACCGGCCGGCAGATTTTAAGCAGCAATTATTACGGCAGATTGCTGCCTGGCGACGGGTTGATGATCGTTGATAAGGATAAGGTCATTATAGCCGCGAACAGGACGGCCAGACATCTTTTTAAAGTGCAGGGCTTATCTAATTTGGTTGGTCGAAGGACAAACAGTTTGCAGATCAACTGGCCTTTGGTTGGTATGGTGCTGAAGACGGGTGTCGCTGAAGGAAAGGAAATAGACATGCAGGGGCTGCTGCTTGCAATGAGGGTGATCCCTGTTACGAACAGGCCCGATACAGCGGCCGCTATTGTTATTCTACAGGATATAACAGAGCTGAAGAAGAAAGATACAGAGCTGCTTATCAAATCTGTAGTTATTCGGGAAATACATCATCGCGTTAAAAACAATTTGCAGACTATCGCCAGCCTGCTGAGACTGCAGGCACGCAGGGCTCATACAGACGAAACGAAACTGGTATTGCGTGACTGTATTAACAGGGTTACCAGTATCGCTGTTGTACATGAATTTCTTTCACAGCAGGATAGCGGTAAAATTGATGTAGCTGTGGCAGCGCAGGGGATTTATGAAGCCATTATTGCCAGTATGGCAGACCCTAATCTTAAATTGCAGACAAGCTTTAAAGCGGATAATGTTTTACTGCCTTCCGATAAAGCAACAAGCATTGCTTTGGTTCTGAACGAGCTTCTGCAAAATTCACTGGACCATGCTTTTGCAGGCCGCAGCAGCGGCCTGCTTGATGTTGAGTTTTATAAAATCCCTGGAAGTTATTGTTTAAAAATCTGTGATGACGGTAATGGTTTGCCGCCGGGTTTTGTTTTAGATGAGCAAACCAGTTTAGGCCTGAAAATAATAAAAACTATGGTGGAAGCAGATCTTCGCGGTACTTTTACAATAGAAGCCCTGAAACAGGGGACTTGTGCTGTAGTTACCATACCGTCAGAGTTGGAGGGGTCAGAATGAAAAATACTTTGAAAGTTGTTTTAGCTGATGATGAGGCGCTTATTCGTCTTGATATCAGAGAAATGCTGACAGAAGCAGGACATGAAGTTGCAGGTGAAGCCAATAACGGTGAAGATGCAGTTGCCATGACGAGAGCTCTGCAGCCTGACCTTGTGATCATGGATGTGAAAATGCCGCAAATGGATGGGCTTACAGCTTCTAAAATCATTACCGACGAGCATCTGGCTCCGGTACTTTTGCTGACAGCCTACAGTCAACAGGAGATTGTATCGCAGGCAAAAAGTTCGGGTGTATTGGGATATTTAGTGAAGCCGGTTCGTGAAGAACAGTTATTTCCGGCAATGGAGATAGCAATTTCCCGTTTTGAAGAAATCAAAGCCATGGGGGCTGAGCTGGGATTATTAAAAGAAAGTTTGGAAACAAGAAAACTGCTTGACCGGGCTAAAGGAATTTTAATGTCAGCACATGGATTTACGGAACAGGAAGCATATCGAAAAATGCAGCAGTACAGTATGAACAGGCGTATTTCCATTAAGGAGTTGGCTGAAGCGGTAATTGCATCAGCATTAAAAAATAAATAAATATAAAAAATTCACGCAGGATGAATTGAGAGGCTGCGTGAATTTTTCACTTTTTTGTCAAAAAATTTTACAGGAATTGTCTTGCATTTTTTTAGGAAACGGATATAATAATAAATGTAATTAGCACTCGACAATAATGAGTGCTAACAAAAGAAAAATAAAAAATTTATATAGGCATCTGAAAGGGGACTTGAAAATGTTGAAACCATTAGCAGATCACATCGTTGTAGAACTTACAGTAAAAGAGGAAAAAACTTCCAGCGGTATTTATTTGCCGGATACGGCTTCTAAAGAGAAACCGCAAACTGGTAAGGTCGTTGCCGTAGGCGCAGGTAAAATGCTGGATAACGGTACTCGTGTCGCTCCTGAAGTTAAAGCTGGCGATGAGGTTGTATTTGCAAAATATTCCGGAACTGAATTTAAATATGACGGTAAAGATTATTTGATCCTCAGCGAACGCGATGTGCTTGCTGTTCTCTAAGTAATGATTTTTACTAAAAAAGTGAAATATAAAGGAGTGTATTTGAAATGGCAAAGGAAATAAAATTTAACGAAGAAGCTCGCCGTAGTTTAGAACGCGGTGTCAATGCATTAGCAGATGCAGTAAAGGTAACCCTTGGTCCTAAAGGACGTAATGTAGTGCTCGAAAAGAAATTTGGCGCGCCAACTATTACTAACGATGGCGTAACTATTGCCCGTGATATTGAACTTGAAGATCCGTTTGAAAATATGGGTGCGCAGCTTGTAAAAGAAGTTGCTACAAAAACTAACGATGTTGCCGGTGACGGTACTACCACTGCTACTGTTTTGGCACAGGCTATGGTTCGTGAGGGCATGCGCAATGTTGCTGCCGGCGCTAATCCAATGGTGCTGAAAAAAGGTATTCAAAAAGCTGTTGACGTTTTGGTAGAAGAACTGCAGGCTGTTTCTAAAAAGGTTGAGACTAAAGAAGCTAAAGCTCAGGTTGCATCTATTTCCGCAGCTGATGAAGAAATCGGCGGTCTGATTGCTGACGCTATGGAAAAGGTCGGCGACGACGGTGTTATTACTGTTGAAGAATCCAAAACTATGGAAACCTGTCTGGAGACTGTTGAAGGTATGCAATTTGACCGCGGTTATATTTCTCCTTATATGGCAACAGATCCTGATAAAATGGAAGCAGTTCTTAACAACCCGCTCGTACTCATCACAGACCGCAAAATTACTATGATTCAGGATATTATGCCTGTACTTGAAAAAGTCGTCCAAGGCGGCCGGGAATTACTTATTATCGCTGAAGATATTGAAGGCGAAGCTTTGGCAACTTTGGTTGTGAATAAACTTCGCGGTACCTTCAAGGCTGTAGCTGTTAAAGCTCCTGGTTTCGGTGATCGCCGTAAAGCTATGCTGCAGGATATTGCTATTCTTACCGGAGCAACAGTTATCAGCGAAGAAGTTGGACGTAAGCTTGACAGCGCCAGCATGGAAGATTTGGGTAGCGCCAGCCAGGTTCGCGTAACCAAGGAATTGACTACTATCGTTGATGGCGGCGGTAACAAAGAAGAAATTGCAGCACGCGTTGCTCAAATCCGTGCTCAGATCCCTGAAACTACTTCTGAATTTGACAAAGAAAAATTACAAGAGCGTTTGGCTAAACTTGCAGGCGGCGTAGCTGTTATTAAAGTTGGTGCTGCTACTGAAGTTGAGCTTAAAGATAAAAAACTGCGTATTGAAGATGCTTTGAACGCTACTCGTGCAGCAGTTGCTGAGGGTATTGTTGCAGGCGGCGGTACTGCTCTGCTGCAGGTGCAAACTGCTTTAAGCAAAATCAAAGTAACAGGCGACGAAAAAACCGGCGTAGAAATCGTTAAACGCGCTATTGAAGAACCGGTACGTCAAATAGCTTATAATGCCGGATTGGAAGGCGCAGTTATCGTTGATACGATTAAACGTTCCCGCAGAGGTTTTGGTTTTAACGCTTTGACCGAGGAATACGTTGATATGATCGAAGCTGGTATCGTTGATCCTACTAAGGTTACCCGCAGTGCTCTGCAAAATGCAGCCAGCATCGCAGCTATGGTTTTGACTACTGAATCTGTTGTTGCTGATAAGCCTGCAAAAGAAGGCGCTGCTCCTATGGGTGGTATGCCGATGGGTGGCGGAATGCCGGGTATGATGTAATAAATTTACATCTGTACATTGAAAGTCCAAGGCCCCGTACTTATTGTACGGGGCCTTTTGCATTGCAATTTCAGCGTGATTATTGTATGATATTATATTATACATTATTAGTTAAATTATTTTGAGGAGGCTTACAGCAATATGCAAACAGGTAACCATGAAATGATCTTAGTTATCGATTTCGGCGGTCAGTATAACCAATTGATCGCCAGGCGTGTAAGGGAATGCGGCGTTTACTGTGAAATAGTTCCCTATACCTACACTTTAGAACAGATCAAAGCTAAAAACCCTAAAGGGATCATCTTTACAGGCGGGCCTAATAGTGTTTATGGTGATGATACTCCTAAGATCGATCCTGGCGTATTTGAACTAGGCGTGCCTGTACTTGGTATTTGCTATGGACATCAGCTGATGACTCATACGCTGGGAGGCAGAGTTGAAAGCGCTGATGTGCGTGAGTACGGGAAAACGGCTGTAAAACTCAATAAAAATAATATTCTTTTTAAGGATATCGAAGAGCACAACATTTCCTGGATGAGCCACACTGATTATGTGTCAGAGGTCCCGGAGGGATTTGTAGTAACTGCTGATACAAGTGAATGCCCTGTAGCCGGAATGGCTAATGATTTGCGTAAATTATATGGAGTGCAGTTCCATCCTGAAGTGGAGCATACACCATTTGGACGTAAGATGATTTCTAATTTCCTGTTTGACGTCTGCGGAGTTAAAGGCGACTGGACTATGAGCAGTTTTGCACAGCGTAAAATTGCCGAGATTAAAGAGGCCGTTGGCGATAAAAAAGTTCTCTGTGCATTGTCCGGCGGGGTTGATTCTTCCGTTGCGGCAGTATTAGTACATAAAGCAGTGGGTAAGCAGCTGACCTGTGTTTTTGTAGATCACGGCCTGCTGCGTAAAGATGAAGGCGATCAGGTCGAAACGATTTTTAAAGAACAATTTGATATGAATCTGATCCGCGTCAATGCAGCGGAGCGCTTTCTTGGCCGGTTGGCAGGTGTGTCTGATCCTGAAACGAAGCGTAAGATCATCGGTGAAGAATTTATCCGTGTTTTTGAAGAAGAATCTAATAAACTGGGCAAGGTAGATTTTCTGGTGCAGGGAACTATTTATCCTGATGTTGTCGAAAGCGGTACCAGTACTTCAGCGACAATCAAAAGCCACCATAATGTTGGCGGCTTGCCGGAGGATATGCGGTTGGCTTTGATTGAACCGCTGCGCGAACTGTTTAAAGACGAAGTTCGTGCTGTCGGAGAAGAATTGGGAATACCTTCTGCCTTAGTCTGGCGTCAGCCATTTCCTGGACCTGGTTTAGCTATCCGTGTACTTGGGGAAGTTACTCAGGAGAAATTAGAAATAACTCGTGAAGCTGATGCTATCTTTCGAGAAGAAATTGCTAAAGCTGGTTTAGAGCGCAAAATATGGCAGTATTTTGCGTGTCTGCCCAATATCCGTTCTGTAGGCGTTATGGGGGATGGACGGACATATTCGCATACCATTGCACTGCGTGCTGTAACCAGCAGTGATGGTATGACCTCTGATTGGGCGCATATTCCTTTCAGTGTTCTGGATATTATTTCCAGACGTATTGTCAATGAAGTGCAAGGCGTTAACCGCATTGTTTACGATATTACATCTAAACCGCCTGCAACGATTGAATGGGAATAAAAAGATAGTAAATAAAACCGCAGTCCATTTTTATGGACTGCGGTTTTTATTTGGTGTTTTAGAAATCCAAATATATATATATATATTTGGATAGTAGATGTTTGTATGAATACACGGGAGAGCATTTGTAGTAACAGCAGTTATTTTTCGGTTGATAGATATCTGGGAAATTATAATGATTAAGCATTTTATGGGAAGATGCTTTGTTATAATAAAAATACATAGTTATTAACTGGATAAAAAATAATACTAAATAATCATTCGATAAAGAATAGAGCCTGTTAAAGAAAGAAAAATGTAAAATTATACAAAAATATAAAAACGGACAATAGTGAATAAAAATTAATAATTTTAAAGATTAATATACTTCGGCAGCTTATTTTACAAGACAAATATTTTGTTCTGTAAAATAGGCTGCTTTTTTTATTTAAAATAAGATTTAAATGGTGAATTAAATTGGCTGTTTAAGGAAATGCGGCTTATTAAGCGGGTAGTTAACGATAGTTGCATTATCTGTAAAAGATTGATTATTATTAAATAAATACCAGATGAAATAACTAAAAGTTAAAAAATAATAATAAGAGAAAATCATTATAATGTGAATAAAATGTAACTAAAATGCAAAAATATTCCTAAAAATATTGACAAATCAGTTTTTAACAATTAATATTACATTGCTAGAATATAATTTTATAAACTTAAAGAAGGTAGATGCTTTAAAAGGAAATAAATAAATTTTAGTAAAGTGATTTTTAATATATTTAAAGTCGTTGGGGAGCGATTTTAATATATAAAAATTATAAATTTTAAAACTCAATAAAGGAGAGGGTTGCAATGAAAAATAAGAAGACTTTGCATTTGGCTATAGCTTTAGCTATAAGTTCAATGCCTTTATTCGGTGTTGCAGAGGCAGCTAGAGGTTCGATGTATGGTGGAGAATCTGTCGGTGATGATGTTACGATTGAAGCTTCTGCTAATGCGTATCCGAGTTTAGTAGGACATGCTTTTGGTATTTATACGAATGTTACCAATTCAGCAACAGTTACTTCGGCGGGAAATCGTTTGACAATTACTACTACAGGTGAAGCTGGTGACGGAATCCGTTCAAATCCGAGCGGTAATTCTGACTGGCAGAATGCTACTGGTACGATTAATATTGGTAACGATTTGACAATAACTGTCAGCGGTAACAGTGCCGATGGTTTGAACATCAACGGTTCTACAGTCCTCAACATTGGGGATAATGCTACGATCAATACTTTGTATAATGGGGAATTGAAGTATTCCAATGGTGATACTTCTGACGGAGCCCATGCTGTGCGTGCAAATTTCCATGCTACAATAAATATTGGTGATGGGTTAACGGCCGGAACACTGGGTGAAAGTTCGCATGCGGTTTATGCGGCACAGGGCAGGTCTACAACTAATCCGACAGGCGGGTCTAAAATCAATATTGGTAAAGGCGCGGTTTTGTCTACGGCAGGTGATGGTTCGCATACCGTAATGATGGCTTCCAATAATGGCAAGATCGTTATTGAAGAAGGCGCGGAGATGACTACGCTGGGTGATGGTTCTCATGGTGTTGCTGCTTATGCTGATACTTCGGCAAAAGGAAGTGTCGCAAACGGTGCTGTTGAAATTGGCGCCGGTTCTACTATTGCTACAGCTGGTGATGGCTCCCATGGTGTATTTGCAAACATGACAGGTTCGGTTTTATCTTTAGATGATAATGTTGGTATTACAACTGAAGGTGATGCTTCACATGGCTTGCTGGCACAAAGAGGTGTTATTGAAGCAGGCGACGGTTTGAATATTTCGGTTGAAGGCAGCGGATCTCATGGTGCATATGTAAATGCTGCAACCGGCAGCATAGAATTTTTAGGCGGCGCTACTATAGATAATAATGATAATGATGGCTACGCTATTTATGCCGATAAGGGAACTATAACAGGTACGGCTGGTAATTCTACTTTTAATATTACCGGCAATATGTATGCTGATAACAGCGGTTCCATTGATTTGGACATGGATAATAATTCTGTGTTTACTGGCAGTACCGCACTTGCAAACAGCGGAACGATTAATTTGAATTTGAAAAATAACAGTTACTGGCATGTTACCAGCAGTTCTGAAGTCAGCAGTTTACATGTCAGCGGCGGCAGTATGGTCAATCTCAGTCATGAAGCTGGTATGAATACCGTTGTGACTGTTGATGATCTGAGCGGCAGCGGCGGTGTGTTCAAATTCAATACTGAACTTGACAGTGAAGCCAATGGCGATAAACTGGTAATCAATTCTTCGGAAACCGGCAGCACACATTATGTGCATGTTAATGACCTGAGTTTGATCAATGGCGAGGTTTCAGGTGAAAAGAAACTGCATTTGATCACAGATAACAGCAGTAATGCTTCTTTCGTTGGCGAATATATGGATACCGGTGGATTATGGGATGTACTGCCGACTGTTGAGCGCGGGGATACTTTAGGTGAAAGTGCGAATGAGTGGTATCTGACAAAAATTGAAAAGAAGGAAAATGGCAATACTGAAACCATCAACGATGGTTTTGCCAGTGATTACAGCTTGTGGAGAGCCACTAATGACACTTTACGTAAACGTTTAGGCGATATTCGCAGTGGTGAACATGGAACAGACGGTGTCTGGGCTCGTATGTATCATGGTAAATTGAAAGGTCAGAGCTATACTGATAAATACCATACCTATCAGTTGGGTTATGATAAGACCAGATATGACGAGAAAAATGGTCAGCGTACTAATGGTATCGTATTGGAACGCAGCGAAGGTAAATTAAGCTATACGGCAGGCAAGGGTGAAACAGGCCTGACTGCTCTCGGTTTATATACGACATGGTTTGGCAATAAAGGCCATTATACAGATATAGTGCTGCGTGCTGGACACTTGGATCACAAGATGAATACTTATGGCGAATATGCTGAACGCAGTGATTATGACAATGCTGCTTACAGTATCAGCTTTGAGTATGGCAGGCAGAAGAATTACGAAAAAGGCTGGTTCTTTACACCGCAGGCACAAATTACTTTAGGCAGAATGAATAGTGTTGATTTTACGACCGAACGCGGAACCAAGATCGATGTAGATGGTTTAACCAGTGCTATTGGCCGTATCGGTTTTGAAGTTGGACGGAAGATCAGCCCGGAAAGCAGCTATTATTTTAAACTGGGAGCGTTCCATGAATTTGACGGTGACCGTGATGTATCGATGGTTGCTGCTAACGGCGAAAATCTGCGTAAACGCTATGACAATGGCGATACCTGGTATGAATTCGGTATGGGCGCACAGGTTCAGTTAAGTCGTAATACCCATTTCTATGGTGATATTGAACGCAGCTTTGGCGGCGACACGAAAAAGGAATGGCAGGTAAATACAGGTATTAGATGGGAATTCTAAAACTGTTTAAATGATGCAGAATATTGCATAGGGGATTTGGTGGAGGAAAGACGACCAAAGGAGAACTCGGATCATGGATAAAATTCAAGGAAAAATTAAATTTATAGCACCGTCTTTACAGGATGAACATTATAGCACAGCATATATTTTAGGTAATATTACCTGGCTGATGATGCATTCTAAACAACATGAGACGATGCCGCTGCATATGATGGCTTCGCAAATCTTTCCGGCGATTGCCAATAAGCAGTATGTACTGGGAATGTCAGAAAAAGGCAGCCCGTTGTTTTATATGGCCTGGGCCAATTTTGATGATGCTGCTGAAGCGGAGTATTTAACAAACTATAACCTGGCGTTAACACCCCATAACTGGAACAGCGGCGATCGTCCCTGGATACTGTTTTTTGCTGCACCGTTCGGTGGAGCTTATGAAGGTGAACGCTGGATAAAAGAAAATCTTTTTAAGGATTCGCCTGAAGTGCGGTTTCTTTATCATGAGGGTAAAAAACGTGGTAAACGTATTTTATGTAAACGCGGCAAAAATGTCTCTGCGATGGCAAGCTTGAAGTGGCATAATGAAAATATGCCGTTAGTAGCGGCGCCGATGCAGCTTGAAAAAGATGTGGCGTCACTGCTTGGTTAATCAAAAATAAAAATCCTCAACCAATTTTGGTTGAGGATTTTTTGTTTTTAAATTATTTTTGTAGTCCAATCTTCGATGTTCCAAACTGAAGTTACCCAATCTTCATAAAATTCAGGTTCATGCGAAACCAGAAGGATACTTCCTTTAAATGAGATCAGCGCGCGTTTAAGTTCTTCCTTTGCGTCAACGTCCAGATGGTTTGTTGGTTCGTCTAAAACAAGCCAATTGATATTACGAAGCATCAGCTTGCATAAACGGACCTTAGCTGCTTCGCCGCCGCTCAAAACAAAAACTTTGCTGGTAATATGTTCGTTAGTTAAACCACAGCCCGCTAAAGCGGCTCGGACTTCATAATTTGTAAGACCGGGATATTCGTTCCATACGTCTTCTAAAGCTGTATTTTCGTTTTTAGTGCGTTCTTCCTGCTCAAAATAACCAGGTTCTAAAAATTCACCCAGTTCTACAGAGCCTGACACTGGCGGTATCAGCCCTAAAATAGTTTTTAAAAGGGTCGTTTTGCCTAGTCCGTTTACACCGCGGAGAGCTATTTTCTGACCGCGTTCAAGATTGAAGCTTACAGGACGAGTAAGTGGTGTATCATAGCCTAAAACTAAGTTTTTAGCTTCAACTATGAAACGGCTTGGAGTCCTTGCTTCTGTAAATTTAAAGGTTGGTTTAAGTTTTTCACGTGGTTTTTCAATGATTTCCATCTTATCAAGCTTGCGCTGCCGGCTTTTAGCCATATTAGTAGTAGCGACACGTGCTTTATTGCGGGCGACAAAATCTTCCAGTTTGGCAATTTCCTGCTGCTGACGTTCATAAGCGCTTTCACGCTGGGCTTTATAAATAGCGTACATTTCCTGGAATTTGTCATAGTTGCCGGTATAGCGGGTCAGTTCACAGTTTTCCAAATGGTAGATAACGTTGACTACCTGATTGAGGAAGGCTATGTCGTGAGAAATAAGAATGAAGGCATGCTCATAGTTTTGTAAAAACCTTGTCAGCCATTCGATATGCTCAACGTCTAAATAGTTTGTAGGTTCATCTAATAACAAAATGGAAGAGTTCTGCAAAAGCAGCTTGGTAAGCAAAACCTTACTGCGCTGACCGCCGGAAAGTTCGCTGACATCTCTGTCAAGCCCGATACTGCCTAAGCCGAGACCGTTAGCCACTTCTTCGATTTTAGTATCTAATGAATAGAAACCACTGTGTTCGAGCTCTGTCTGAATCTCGCCTACAGTATTCATCATTTTATCTATTTCTTCAGGTGCAGCTTCAGCCATCTTGTCGTAAAGTTCCAGCATCTGTTTTTCTGCTTCGTACATATCATTGAAAGCAGTGCGCAGGACCTCGCGGATAGTTTTACCGGCCTCTAGTGTACTTTGCTGGTCTAAGTAACCAACAGTAACGCGTCCGGGCCATTCTACCTTGCCTTCATCCGGCAGTAAATGGCCGGTAACGATATTAAGGAAGGTCGATTTACCTTCGCCGTTGGCACCGACGAGACCGACATGCTCGCCGCGCAGTAATTTAAAAGAAACATTTTCCAAGATCTGGCGGCCGCCAAAAGTATGGGAAACATTAGTAACATTCAAATAGCTCATACTAAACCTCTTTCATGAAAATATATGTTACAATTTTAACGTAACTAATAGTAGTTTGTCAAAGCAGAAAACAGGATTTTACATGGAAATGTCGAATAAAGAAATACTGAATTTAATAAGGAGGCTTTTATAATGATCTGCGGAAATAAGCAAGATATAGAAAAAATACTGCCATATGTATCAGAGGGTTTACAGAAAGCTTTACAATATATAAAAGAAACAAACTTTGCCGAAGTAAAGAACGGTGAATATGAAATAGATGGCAGGGATGTATTTGTAAGAATTAATACCTATGCGACAGAAGATAAAATAAATAAAAAGCCCGAAGCTCATAATCAGTATATTGATGTCCAGTATTTAGGTGCAGGGGAGGAAATAATTTATTTTACACCCAGAAGAGCTGAACATATTGTTGTGGAAGATCATGCAGATGAAAGTGATCTGCTTTTTTACGAAGAAATAGAGGAGAAGGATCACGTAGTTTTGCAGACTGGTGATTTTGCTGTATTTTTTCCGTGGGAATTACATCGGCCTGGCTGCAGTACCAAGAATGGAATGCAAGAAGTGCAAAAAATAGTTGTTAAGATTAAACATAAAAATCAGTAAAAATTTCAAAAAAAGTGTTGACAAGATTACAAAATTGCCATATAATACCACTTGTGACGTTGAGAAACGTCAGTGACCTTCCCCGATAGCTCAATCGGTAGAGCACTCGGCTGTTAACCGAGTTGTTGTAGGTTCGAGTCCTACTCGGGGAGCCAACTGGCCGGTTGGTCAAGCGGTTAAGACACCGCCCTTTCACGGCGGTATCGGGGGTTCGATTCCCCCACCGGTCACCATTCGGGCGCTTAGCTCAGCTGGGAGAGCGTCTGCCTTACAAGCAGAATGTCGGCGGTTCGATCCCGTCAGCGCCCACCAGAAATCAGGCATATCCAAGAAACTTGGATATGCTTTTTTTATTTGATTTTTAGGAATAATTGCTTTCATAATGTTTTACAAAAGTAACAAACCAGCAGGGAAGCCCTTAAAGAGGTTTTTTTGATAATTTGCATTTCTCCTGGCTTTGTAGTAAAGTCAAATTAGCAATAAAAGAGTATTTATAGTAAGGAGGCATAATTATGAAAAAAACTTTTCTTTCCAGTATTCATGAACGCCGCAGCGTTTACAGTATTACCAACACTTCTCCGATTCCCAAAAATAAAATTGTAGCACTGATAGAAATGCTGTTGGAGGATGTTCCTTCGGCCTTTAATTGTCAGAGCGCCCGTGTTGTAGTATTGTTTGAGCAGGCTCATAAAAATTTTTGGGATATTGTTATGAGAACTTTGCGTGAACGTGTACCGGCTGAAAAATTTGCGCCTACTGAAGCTAAAATCAATAGTTTTGCAGCAGGGTATGGTACTATTTTGTATTTTGATGATGAAGGCATTACAGAAACTTTTGCCAGTAATTTTCCTACTTATGCGGCAAATTTTAAAACTTGGGCAGATCAGGCTAACGGCATGCTGCAGTTTGCTATCTGGACAGCTTTAGAAGAGGAGGGGTTAGGTGCCAATCTGCAGCATTATAACCCAATTATTGATGCGGAAGTAAAAGAAGTATTCAATATCCCAGATCAGTATCGTTTGATTGCGCAAATGCCGTTTGGCGCTAAAACAGCTGAGCCTGATGAAAAAGAAGTTATATCCGGTTCGGATAGAATGCGTATCTTAGAATAAAAGATGAAAATCCCCCGATTAAACGGGGGATTTTTTTTGAAAAGACATTCTTTTGACATTTAATAATGTTATACTAATAATATAACTATTCTTGGAGGTGCAACAGATGAAGATGTCGCGGAAATTTATAACTGCTGGTGTGGCAGGAATCATGGCTTTGGGGATAGCTGTTTCAGCATGGGCTGCAGAACCTCAGATTACTGATCAAAAAATACGTTCTGGCGGAGTAACAGTTAATATCCCTGTTGTGAAAGGCGCCGTAGGCGGTGCAGAAGTTGATGACAAAGTGAATATGGCAATTGATTTTAATATTGTGAAAAAGTTGTATGCTTATTTGCCCGGAGGAAGTAATGGACTGAGTTTACAGGAAAATTACTATCCTGAGTTTGACGGTTACGGTGGTGCGAAGGCGAGCCGTGAGTTTGTGACTGATATAGCAGGCTTTATCAATCGTCAACTGCAAAATCAGGCGCAGGCAGCTCATAAAGCCGGTTCTCATGTCAAACAGTATACGTTTGACGGCAGATATCAAGTGCGTTTTAACAGTGAAGAGTTACTTTCTTTAGAACAAACTTATATGGATTATTTGGGTGGTGCCCATCCGAATACATATTTGGATACGATCAACGTAAATTTAAAAAACGGTAAATTACTGAGTTTAGGCGATATGTTTAAAGCTGGCAGCAATTATCTGCCGCGTTTGAATGCCATTGTTGCAAAACAGGTGGCAGACGAACAGCAGTTAAAGGGATTTTTTGATAAAAAAGTAGAAGTGAACGGAACAGAAAATTTTTATATTACGGATAATGCTGATCTTGTTATAGTATATCCGCCTTATGCTGTTGCTCCGTATGCTGCCGGAACGATCGAGTTTATCATTCCTGTTAGCCAGGTTGCAGATATTTTTAATTTTAAATTAGAATAAAAGACTGATATTTTAGCCCTGCTGAAGCAGGGCTTTTTTTATTGTCTGATCAAGCGAAATACTTTTATGACATAAATGACAGGGATTTTTCAAATAATGTTAACGCGATTATGTATTATAGTGCACATATTTGAACTATTATTGAAAACATAAAAATGAATAGCTGGATATAATAAAATTGATGTAATTAATATTACAGAAGAATAAAAGTGTGGTTGGTGAAATTATGTTTAGCAAGAAATTCAAAAAAATAGGATTGAAAATAGCCTATTACAGAAAAAGAAAGGCATTGAAACAGATGGAAGTAGCGGAAAAGGCTGGTATCTCCTGTTCATATCTTTCTAAAATTGAAACAGGGAAAGTGCGTTACAGTCTGGCTGTTTTGATACAGATCGCAAAAGTACTCGATATTGATCCAGGGGAACTGTTGACAGATGGGAGCAGTTATTAAGTTAAGAAAAAGTAAAGAGGTGTAAGAAAGTGGAAGAACCTGATTATAAAACGATAGGTATTAATATAAAAATTAAAAGGATACGTCAAGGTATCAGTCAGGCTAAATTGGCTAAGCTTTTAGGAGTATCCGCAGCTCATTTGTGTAATATAGAAAATGGTAAAGTTAAAATAAGCCTGAAAATGTTGTATAAGCTTACCGGTTTTTTTAAGTGTAGTTTAGATGATTTGCTAACCGTTTAAGATACTTAAAAACAGTGGTAAAAGTTAAATGCTCAGTAAAAGCAGTAGAATAAAAACTTTTGACTTATTGTCTATATAATATGTATATATTACTGAACCTCCATAAAAAAATGGAGGTTTTTCTTTTTTATGTAAATAAAGATATAATATTTCAAAAGATAGTATTGAATGTAAAAATAAAATAAATAATAAAAAGAAATAAAAATAATATAAAAAGTAATTTTGAAACTTAAACTTAAGACAAAAACATATCTATTATGATAATATATAACCAATGCAACAAGAATACTTTTGTTAGAAATAAATTTAAATATAATAAATTGTATAGTGTATGTAAAATATCAAAAAAATTATTGCAGATTATTCTGATAATTATAAATGCAATATTGAAGACATAATATGAAGTAATTTTTTGAATAGCATTTAAATAATGTAAAATGTTTATTGATATAAATTAATGGAAGTTGAAAAATTAACACATAAAATAAAAAAGATATAATTTATTTATTTCTGTGCACTAAAGAACACATATGTTAACTATTTCTGAACACCTAAATATTAATAAAATGTGATAATAATATTAATAAAGTATAAAGAATAGCAAAGAAGGGATAAATAATTAACATCTTGGATTAGTATGGAAATGGAGATTTAAATGTTTTCGACAAAATTTAAACAATTAGGATTAAAAATTCAATATTACAGACAAATGAAAAATATAAGTCAGGTAGAATTAGCTGATGAGGCAGGAATCTCACGCTCGTATCTGTCGAAAATAGAAACAGGGAAAGCGCAGTGCAGCGTACCAGTTTTGCTGCAGATTGCGCAAGTCCTGAATGTTGATGCAGGTATTTTGCTGACAGATAAGGACATTTAAGTAAGATCAGAATAATTTTCTGGTATGTTTATCTGCATACCGGTTTAATTTTGAAAAGCTAGCAAACAAATGGTTTTATCCTGATGTTTAGCTTTTATAAAAATATAGTTCTAAAATTTTCTGGGATTATATTTTATACAGTTTAGGGAGGAGATGGCAGTTATGAGCGTAGAACCCAATTTTGTAAAAATCGGACAAAACATCAAGATTATGCGTATCCGTAAAGGTGTTACCCAATCAGAGCTTGCGAAAAAACTTGGTATTTCTCAAACACATATGAGTAATCTGGAACATGGGCGTGTGAGTGTTAATTTGAAAGTTTTGTTAAGACTTTCACATTATTTCAGCTGTGGCGTTGATGCACTTTTAGGCTTAACTTTGAATACTGAGGTTAAACCTCAAGAGGTAGAAGACAAATATACCGCAGAAGAATTATTGGATATTCTGAAAGTACTGAAAAAACAGGTTATTTAAAATCTAGATTGAAGTGAAGCTTTTAAGATGCAACTCAGATGCTTTGTATATTGGCTTCCACTGATTGGAAAAGTGAGTTTTGCTTTACATTTTTCAAATAACTCCTAAAGAACAAAAAAGCGCACTAAAAGTGCGCTTTTTTGTTCTTTATTTTTAATACTAATTGCATACTGTATACACAAATGCGGGTGAAATAAGAAGAATACTTGTATACAATTGCCTAAATGCTTGAAAAAAGTTCCGATTGTGTTACAATAGAAAACGTTGTTGGATATTGTTAGTTAATATTTTCGTGGAATACCAACGAAATAAAATTAATTTATTTGAGGGGTTGAGCTAGGATAATGATGGATATTTTAAACACTATCAATAGTTTTGTGTGGGGACCGCCGTTAATGGTTTTGCTTATTGGCACAGGTATTTTACTGACTGTAAGATTAGGTTTATTACAGGTCATAAAGCTGCCAACCGCATTGAAATTGATTTTTACTGCAAGAAATACAGGCAACGGCGATATCAATAGCTTTAAAGCCTTGTGTACGGCGTTGGCAGCTACTGTTGGCACAGGTAATATCGTAGGTGTTGCTACAGCGATCAAGGCAGGTGGTCCCGGAGCGTTGTTCTGGATGTGGATGGCGGCTTTTTTCGGTATGGCAACTAAATATGCCGAAGGTGTTTTAGCAGTGAAATACAGAACGGTTGATGCCAACGGCAATATTTCCGGCGGACCGATGCATTATATTGAACAGGGACTTGGTAAAAAATATAAACCTCTGGCAGTTATGTTTTCGGTATTCGGGGTGATGGTTGCCTGTTTAGGCAGCGGTACTTTTACACAGGTCAATGCTATCGTTGAGATCACTAATCTTTCCATAGGGATCCCGGTCATGTATACGGCAGCTATTCTGACTGTTTTGGTGGCAATCGTAACTATCGGCGGCTTGAAATCTATCGCGATGGTAGCAGGAAAAATAGTGCCATTTATGGCGTTAGTTTATATGCTTACTACAGCGGCAGTACTGATCGTATTTGCAGATCAGGTACCTGCAGCATTTGCTCTTATCATTGAAAGTGCTTTTAATCCTACGGCGGCAGCTGGTGGATTTTTGGGTGCTACTGTTATGCTGGCGATGCGCAGTGGTATTGCGCGCGGTATTTTTTCTAACGAAGCCGGTTTAGGCAGTGCTCCGATCGTAGCAGCGGCGGCGAAAACAAAATGGCCTGCTGAGCAGGGGCTGGTATCAATGACGGGAACTTTTATCGATACGATCATTATTTGCACAATGACAGGTTTGGTTCTGGTGGTTTCCGGAGTTTGGACAGGCGATTTGAATGGTGCGGCTATGACTCAATCTGCTTTTGCAATGGCTTTCCCTGCAATGGCAAAATATTTATTGATGATAGGTTTAGTGTTATTTGCTTTTACTACTATTTTGGGTTGGAATTATTACGGTGAACGCTGCATTGAATACCTTTTTGGCACGAAAAGTATCATGCCTTATCGTTTAGTCTTCATTGGTCTTGTGGCGTCCGGTGCTTTTTTAAAGCTGGAAACGATTTGGGTTTTGGCTGATATCGTTAACGGTTTAATGGCGATTCCGAATCTGATTGCTTTGCTGGGATTGAGTGGAGTAGTTGTGGCAGAAACAAAAGCTTATTTTACATATTGGGAAAAAGTGCGTTCCCGGAAAAAAAGAATTGATATTATTGGTGAACCTGAATATAGTGAATAAAAAATATCCCGCAGCTTAAGCTGTGGGATATTTTTTGATTTCTGGCAGAAGTCATTTTTTTGTGGTAATATGAAAGCAGAGAAAGACAAGGTAAAGGAGCTGGAGGTATGGAAAAGGCAGAGGTAATTAAAGCGTTTCATTTGATGTGGGATAATTATCCGGAGTCGGCAATGCTTATTGATAAAAAGCGTAATATTATTGCTGCCAATAAAGTCGCACCCAGTACAGGACGCATAGAGGGCAACAAGTGTGCTTTAGTTGAGCCGTTAGAACAGCACAAGGGCTGCAGGGCAGAAGAAGCGTGGAAGAATGGTGAAGCCAGTTATCGTAAAAAAGTCGGTAAATTAGGTGACGTAGTTTCTTTTTGGATCCCTGTCGATGGTTATCCTGATTATTTGGTGCATTTTTCTGTCGGTTCGATTCAAAAATATGAATATAACGTTTGAAAATAAACCCTGCTGTAATTTGCAGCAGGGTTTTATATGACCAGAATAAACGAAGTATTATATTTCGTTCTTTATGATTTATGCAAAATAAAAAAGACGCAGAACAAGTCTGCGTCTGTCTTTTTCATTGGTACGCCCGAGTGGAATCGAACCACCGCACACGGCTCCGGAGAACTACGAGAAAAAGCCTGTAATACAGCATTCTGTAAAGGATTAAGTGGCTTTATGGCTTAGTTTTTCATTACGGTAGAATGCCATTTTCCTAACATAAATTTCAGCAATTGCACCCACAATTGCACCCAACTTATAAATTGAAAATTTTTGAGATTTTATTCGGCAAGGAAGCATCGTAACCTGGAATAGCGTGCCCATAAAGATCTAAAGTGTGGCTGGCTCTGCTATGTCCCAATCGTTTAGATACTTCCAAAAGCGGTACACCGTTCGCCAATAATTGTGTTGCATGCGTATGACGAAGTACGTGGAATTTTTTATGCGGTACTGAAGCTAATAATAAAATACTTTTCCAGGCTCTTTCGATTTGGTTAGGTCGTAATGGAGTTCCATTTTTGCTTTGAAAAATATAGCCATCAAAAGAAACGATTTTCCCACTGTTAAAACGTTTTTTTAAGTCAGAGGATAAATCCCTCGTGATTGTGATTTCTCTTTCTCCAGCGGCCGTTTTTGGCGGTGTATCGACCATTTTGCCATTTATATCTTGCAGGCTGTTGTTGATCACAACATAATCATCAAATACACATTTTCGTTTTAGTCCTAAAACTTCTCCAAGTCTCATGCCGGTGTTGATTGTTAATAAAAATAATAAATAATACCTTCTATAGGTGGAATTAGTTTTTAATACCTCTGATATTGCTTGCAGTTCTTCGCTTTTGAATATTTCTATTTTGGGTTTCGATACTTTAGGCGCTGGTATGGCATTCATAATATTCTTTTTTACTAGCTCTAGTATATGTGCTTTAGTTATAGCTGCTTTCAACAGTTTATGTATTTTGTTTTTGCTGCTATCTGACATTTTAGGAAGATTATTATAGAAATATTGTACCTGCCTAGCATCTAATTCCTGAAGTAATATGCCGGAGATGGGTTCAATATGTCGAGCCGTTTGCATATACCGAATTAAGGTTTTTGCTCTTATATTTGGTGCACAGTAAGTGCTCAGATATTCAAGGACCCACTCACCTACAGTTATGTTAGATTTAGGAATATAGGTATTGTTGTATAGATCTAACTTTATTTGGGAAAGCCACATATCAGCTTCGTCAGAACTGTCGAAACGTTTGGATATTCTTTTACCTAAAGCATCCGTGATATAGGCTCTGTATTTCTTTCGCTTTGGTTCATAAACAATGCTTCCAGCGCCATTTCTGTTACGTTTTGGCATAAAAAAATCAGCTCCTTTACTGTAATTTGAGTATGCAGTAGCAGAGCTGATGTGCTATAATATCTATAGTAATCAGCTCGCTTGCGACGAAGTTGGGCAATTACGTTGACCGTTCGGTGTTGGTAGCACCGGGCGGTCTTTTTTCTCATTTGCTGTTTAATGCGTTTACTATTTTTATAAACTTATCTGCAGAAATGGCGCCGGCAAGATATTGTTGTTTAAAGCGGTCGACTTCTGCAGGGATACTCTGTTTAAAAGTTTCGGCCTTTTCCGCATTAAACATAGGAAGTGGTGGTAAAAGGCCCAACTCTGCTGCTAATTTGTAGATATGCTTGCAGGGACCGCGCTGGGCATTAAAATCAAAACAAGTACAGTGGTTGAGTGTAACTTCGTAAAGTTCTCCGCTAGAGCCTGAAATTTTAGCAGTTTGGCGTTGCGCATCAATGCTCACTATATTCTTGTTCTTTATTTGCTTCGCAGTATTGATGCGTTTAATTTGGTCTATTTTACTGTGGATAGAGGCATCCCAATTACCGAAAGTCATTATAAACACCACCTAAAAGGTACAAAATTATACTATTTTAAATAGTCCCGTAAATCTATAAAAATTTGTTCTTGATCCTTTATTCCCAAACAGTGCCCATATTTTAAAAGTTTTAAAAATTCATCTGCATGAGCATAGTATTGCGTTAATTTAATGGCTTTACAATGATTGTAAGTAAATACATCAAAGCATATACTCCCATACGTATATTTTGATTCTATACGTAATGTAGTTTCTGTTGGTGATGGGATGTATGAAGGCAGATAGGTCCATTTATTATTTGTGGAGCTATGGACTTGTAATGCTATAGTTGCATGCTTGCCTACATTAGCCCAAATATCTTTTCTATAAATTTCTGGATTGTTATTATAAAATATTACACCTACATCAAATTGATATTCGGCACCCTGGGTCCATGTTTTATAAGTTTGGCCATTGTCTTTATAAGTAGTATATTTAATATCTAAATAGTCTCTGTGAAACTCTCCAACCCCAAAAGCCCAACCTTCTGCAAAGCCGTTTTTAAATGTAGCCAGTAACTCAAGAGATCTTTTTATATTAGGCGTTTGTAGTATTTTTAGTTCCCGTGCAAGCCTATAAATATGTCCGCAGGGTAAGCTTCGGCTTTGAAAATCTTCACAAGTACAAGAAATTAAAGTTGTTTTATAACCTTCTTCGGTAATGCCACTAAGATTAGTTCTATCAATTCGACCTTTGAATGTATTAGGATTAACTCCGTTTTGTCGTCCATCCCAACGGCGTACTTGATCTGGCGATATGTGCATATGTAAATTCCAATCGTCCCATTTAGTTATAATCATCAAAAACTACTCCTAAAATTTATTTATGCCTTTGTGCTTCTATTTCGTCAACACAAAGGTTCTTACCACAATCTTTTTCATAATGCTCCTGCTCATGCAGGTAAGTTTTCATGTTAGATTCCCTCGTTAAGCGGGCATTCAAGATGAAAATTGCCTCTCCATCAATATCTTCTCTAACAAAGCCTCGAACGTCGTGAGGCAAGTCATATAAGATAGTTCTACTCATTGAGATCGCCTTCCTCTTTGGCTTTTTGGTAATCAATAAATTTCATAACTTCTTTAATGCTTTCGGGTTTTAGTTTTTTGGTAGCGTCAAATAACACTTTGTATTGAGGATTATCATAAATTTCCTGTGCCATTTTTGCTGCTTCAGGATTGAGGTAATAAGGGCGAGAGTTAACATCTTCAATAATATCTGATTTTAATATTCCGAAATGATCAGCCATTTTTTGAATAGCGCCCATGCGTGGTTCGTTAGTGCCGAGTTCCCAGGTGGATACAGCTTTGTCGCTTACACCTGCTATATCAGCTAGTTCCTTTTGTGATAGGCCATGTTTTAATCTAAGACTTTTTATGTTTTCTTTTATTCCCACCGTTTACACCACCTTGTATGTCTATTATATAGTTGAACTAGAAAAAAATCAACAAAACACCTAAAAAAACTAGAAAAAAGCATTGACATCTAGTTTAACTAGATATATACTAATCCTAGTTAAACTAGATAGGAGGTGCATAAAGTGAATAGCTTTAGTTTGAAACAGGCTCGGCTATATAGAGCAAAAACACAAGCTGATATGGCTAAGCTATTAGGTATCCATATAGAAACCTATAGAAAGCTGGAGATTAATCAAAATACGGTGACTATAGAACAAGCCAAGGTTATCTGTGAATTTTTGGATATACCTTACGATGCTATTTTTTTTGCAGAGTAACTCTATTTTAAATAGATAGGAGGCTAATGTATGAAGTTTTCAGGAATTAAAGAATATGCCAATTCTCGTGGTCTTGCTTATACTACGGTTTATTCATTGTGCCGAGATGGAACACTTCCGGCAGTTAAGATAGGACAGCGGCATAAAATCGAAGTCGAAGGCGCTGATCGTTATTTTAATGAACAAATCGAACTTCGACAAAAAAAGCTACAAAAATTAAAATGCCCAATTGTTATTTCTAAGCATACACGCCGTGATGGCGGCGGGTATTTAGATCAATTGAATTTGATGCGAAAGGAGGTGAAGTAGCTAATGCCAGAACAATTGCCCAAGGAAATATTTAATATGATATCAGACAGATCTACACAGATAAAAAGCTTAAACTCATACGCTAAAGCGATTCAGGCTGTTTCTGGTAAAATTCCAGCGCATATTTTAGAGGATTTCATTGAATCCCTAAGGTCTTTTAATAGCGGCATAGCATGTTTAGAACTCGAGTTGGGCGATAATGGTTATTCGTTTGATGACTTAGCTTATCTGACGGCTATAGTCGATGCTGCAGAGAGGAACAAAAGTCGTGCTGGGGGGGAGGAAACACCGTGAAAACACTAGGGATCTATATTTGGTACTTTTTTGCTGAGAGTGAAATTTTCCCTAAGATACTGATAGCGGCAGCACTGATTATTTTTGGAATGTTTTTAGAAAGGGCGTGGTGAGATGTGGAAAGAGTTAGGTTATCAAATTGCGGTAATTGCTATTGGGACTTGGGCCGGTGTATTTTTCGGGTTATGGCTCTGGTGCAAGGTTGCTGGAATGAATTAAAAAAAGAGCTATCAGCACGGCAATGCTGACAGCTCAGGGTTAATACATAGGTCGTAAATAACCTGTATTGGTTACATTATAGCATAAATAGAAGGAAGGAGCTATTTCAATGACAGTAAAAATTAACAGTCTTGAACTTGAAAATATTAAAAGAATTAAAGCAGTAAAATTAGTACCTTCAGCGAATGGCTTGACTATTCTCGGTGGTAAAAATGGTCAGGGTAAAACCAGCGTTCTGGATGCTATTGCATGGGCGCTTGGTGGGGAACGATACAAACCTTCTGAACCACAGCGCCAAGGATCTGTTACTCCACCAATTCTGCATATAGAGTTATCTAATGGGTTTATAGTTGAGCGAAAAGGCGTCAATGGTAGCTTAAAGGTTATCGACCCGCAGGGGAATAAAGGCGGCCAGCAGATTTTAAATGAGTTTGTAGCGCAACTTGCCTTAGACCTACCGAAATTTTTAAATGCAAATAATAAAGAAAAGGCTAATGCTCTTTTGCAGATAATCGGGATCGGTGAAAAACTTTACCAGTTAGATGTTGAAGAACAAAGAATTTATAACAGGCGATATGAAGTTGGACGCATTGCTGACCAAAAGAAAAAGTATGCGGCTGAGCTTGAAATGTATCCGGATGTTCCGAAAGAGCTCGTTTCCGCAGCTGATCTAATTAGGCAGCAGCAGGCGATACTTGCCAGGAACGGCGAAAACCAGCGCAAGCGGCAAATGTGCCGGCAGTATGAAGAGGAATTAACTAAAGCGCAGATTGCTTTTGACGAAGCGAAGAACCGGCTTGAAGAAGCTGAGGCTGCAGTTTCGGTTGCCCGTAAGTCGGCCGCAGATTTGCAGGATGAAAGTACGGCAGAATTGGAAGCGAATATCTCTGACATAGATCGCTTAAATATAAAAATCAGGGCCAATATGGACAGGGAAAAGGCTGAAATCGAAGCTGAAGAATATAGTCAGCAGTATGATGAACTGACAAAATCGATCGAAGATATTAGAGAGCAGCGCTTAAAGTTGTTGGAAAACGCAGACTTGCCGCTACCGGAATTGTCTGTTGAAAGTGGTGAGCTGATTTATCGTGGGAATAAGTGGGATAACATGAGTGGCAGTGAGCAGCTTAAAGTAGCTACTGCTATTGTCCGCAAATTGAATCCTAACTGTGGTTTTGTGCTCATGGATAAGCTGGAGCAGATGGACCAGGATACTTTAAATGAATTTGGTAAATGGTTGGAACAGGAACAGCTGCAGGTGATCGCTACACGTGTCAGCAGTGGTAAAGAGTGTTCGGTCATTATCGAAGATGGTTATGTTAAAGAAGATAACGGCCTTTCGGATGAAGGCGCAAAAACATGGAAGAAAGGTGAGTTTTGATGAAGTTTCAAATTACCAGAGGGCTGATTGTAAAGCCGCAAAAAGTTGTAGTTTATGGTCCTGAAGGTATTGGCAAAACTACTTTTGCCGCTGATTTTCCGGATCCGCTGTTTATCGATACCGAAGGCAGTACGAATGTCTATGATGTTGCCAGATTACCGGCGCCGACTTCTTGGACGATGTTGCTGGATGAGGTTAGAGAGGTTATCAAAAATCCAACCTGCTGTAAAACATTGGTTATTGATACGATTGACTGGGCAGAACAGCTTTGCGTTGGTCATGTATGTGCTAAAAATGGAAAAAATGGAATCGAGGATTTTGGTTATGGCAGTGGCTATATTTTTGTAAGGGAAGAATTTGGACGCTTTTTAAATCTGCTTTCTGATGTGATCGAGGTTGGGATCAATGTTGTTTTAACAGCACATATGCAGATGCGTAAGTTTGAATTGCCTAATGAAGGTGGAAGTTTTGACCGGTATGAGCTGAAGCTTGGCAAAAAGACTTCATCGCAGACTGCTCCACTGGTCAAAGAGTGGGCTGATATGCTGCTGTTTGCCAACTATAAGACTATCGTGATCGCACAGGATAAGGACGGGAAGAAATGCAAGGCCGCCGGTGGTGAGCGGGTAATGTATACGACACATCATCCTAACTGGGATGCGAAGAACAGACAGGATCTACCGGAAGAATTGCCCTTTGATTTTAAAAGTATTCGTGGCTGCCTGGTCTATTCCAATACGGAAGCTTTGCAGCCTGTGTTGCAGCCAGTTGTAATGCAGCCGGAAACGCTTGTGGCACCGGTTGCTAGTGCCACTGCAATTATAGATACACCTTCTGGGCTAATATCTGTAGATCCGGCGCTTATCCCTGTAACAGCATCAGGTGATACAGTGGCTGTACAAACGTCAAAAGTAATTCCAAGTTATGTGCCAAAAGCATTGGCTGATTTAATGGCGTCGGAAGGTGTAACGCTTGCAGAAATTCAAAAGGTTGTGGCCCAGCGTGGCTATTATCCCGAGGGAACACCTTTTGAAAATTATGCAGAGGATTTTGTACAGGGGTGTTTGATAGGAGCCTGGCCCAATGTCTTTGCTTTGATCAAAGAGAACAGGGAGATACCTTTTTAAGTTTAAGAAACTCAATGTAGTTTAAATAATATTTAACAGATAAAGGAGAATAAAACAATGGCATTTGAACAATTAGGGCAAGCAGTACCCGTAGAAGAAAGAGAATTAGGATGGGACGATACTATTGAAAAGGAGAGCGCCGGTTTTATCATTCTGCCGGAAGGTGATTATGAATTTAAGGTATTAGAGTTTCAACGTGCCCGTCATGAAGGCAGCGAAAAGTTACCGCCATGTAATAAAGCTGTAATCACTTTGGTAGTTGAAACACCAGAAGGAGAAGCCCGCATCAGGCATAACTTGTTCTTACATTCTCGGACGGAAGGCATGATTTCGGCTTTCTTTATCGGTATTGGGCTGAAAAAGCATGGTGAACCTTTGAAAATGGATTGGCCGCGGGTAGTTGGTCGAAAGGGCAGGGCCAAGATCGGTATCCGCATGCACGATGGTAAGCAGTATAACGAAATTAAACGCTTTTATGATCCTGAAAATACAGCGGCAACAGCACCTACTGCGGCAGCACCGCAGCAACAAAACTTATATCAAGGACAACCGCAGGCCGCTCCTGCGTTTCGGCCCGGAGCTTTCTAATGCAGCTGCGTCCATATCAGGAAGAAGCTAAACAGGCTATTTTTGACGAGTGGAATAAAGGAATAAACCGCACCCTGTTGGTATTGCCGACCGGGTGCGGTAAAACTATAGTCTTTGCAAAGGTTACAGAGGAACAGGTTAAACAAGGTGACCGGGTACTGATCTTAGCACACCGTTTTGAACTGCTGCAGCAGGCCTGTGACAAAATCGAGCAGGCTACAGGTTTAAAATCGGCTATGGAAAAAGCTGAATATACCTGTATGGGAAGTTGGTATCGTGTGGTAGTAGGTTCTGTCCAGACGCTGATGCGCGAGAAGCGGTTAAACGGATTTGCAAAGGATTTTTTCGATACGATCATCGTCGACGAAGCACATCATGTACTTTCAGATAGCTATCAGAAGGTGCTGGAACATTTTGACAGCGCTAAGGTGCTTGGTGTTACTGCAACGCCTGACAGAGGCGATATGCGTAATTTAGGGCAATGTTTTGAGAGCCTTGCTTATGAATATACGCTGCCTAAAGCTATCAAAGAAGGTTATCTGTCACCTATCAAGGCTCAGACTATTCCTCTAAAATTAGATTTGACAGGTGTCGCTACTCAGGCCGGTGATTTTAAGAGCAGCGATCTGGGAACGGCTCTCGATCCATATCTGAATCAGATCACTGAGGAAATGGCTAAAATTTGTATGGATAGAAAGACTGTAGTTTTTTTACCACTAGTCAAGACCAGCCAAAAGTTTAGGGATATTTTGAATGGTATCGGTTTCAGAGCTGCCGAAGTAAATGGTAACAGCGAGGATCGCGCAAAGGTGCTGAGTGATTTTGAAACCGGTAAATATAACGTGCTTTGTAATTCAATGCTTTTGACAGAAGGGTGGGATTGCCCGGCTGTTGATTGCATTGTGGTATTAAGACCAACGAAGGTCAGGAGTTTGTATTGTCAAATGGTGGGTCGTGGTACGAGGCTGGCACCGGGCAAAGAAGAACTTTTGCTGCTTGATTTTCTGTGGCATACAGAACGCCATGAACTGTGCCGACCGGCGCATTTGATTGCGACAAATGAAGATGTGGCCAGAGCTATGACTGAAACATTACAGGACGCAGCTTGTCCGTTAGATTTGGAAGCAGTGGAAAAGCAGGCTTCTGAAGATGTTGTTGCCCAGCGGGAAGAAGCTTTGGCGAAACAGTTGGCAGCAATGAAACAGCGTAAGCGTAAACTGGTGGATCCACTGCAGTTTGAAATGAGTATCCAAGCAGAGGATCTGTCAAGCTATGTACCAGCATTCGGTTGGGAAATGAGCCCGGCCAGTGAAAAGCAACTTAAAACATTAGAGAAGTTTGGTATAAATCCGGATGAGATCGACAATGCCGGTAAAGCTGCGAAAATCCTTGATCGTTTGGATAAGCGCAGAAGTGAAGGACTTACAACACCGAAACAGATCCGTTTTTTAGAAGGTCGTGGGTTCCAGCACGTCGGGACCTGGTCTTTTGAACATGCCAAGAAATTAATAGACAGGATTGCTGCCGGTGGCTGGCGTATTCCGGCAGGCATTGATCCACGGATTTACAAGCCTGAATAAAGGAGAACATCATGGAGAATAAATTGGATTTGCTGCCGCTGCTTGATTATATCGATCCGAGCGTTCTTGATTATCAGGAGTGGGTCAATGTTGGCATGGCGTTGAAAGCAGAAGGTTACAGCGTGAGCGTGTGGGATGATTGGAGCCGGCGGGATGCTGGAAGATACTACGCAAATGAATGTCGAAAAAAATGGGAGACGTTCAGAGGTGATACCAGCGCACCAGTAACGGGTGGTACGATCGTAGCAATGGCTAAGGATAACGGCTGGACGCCACAGCAGCGTGAAGATCATGAACTTTCATGGGATGATATCATCGGACAAAAAGAAGATATGGTTTTGGTTGATAAGAACTGGATCGAAGGCCAGGAAATAGCGGACCCGGAAAACTGGGATCCGGTAAAAGAACTGGTAACTTATCTAGAAACTTTATTCGACAGTACGGAAAATGTTGGCTATGTAACGGAATCATGGCAAAAAGACGGTAAATATCTACCGTCAAAAGGTTGTTCTGATAGAACAGCTGGGCAGCTCATTGAGCTACTTAATAAATGTAAGGGTGATATCGGCGGGGTGCTTGGCGATTACAACCCTGAGTGCGGCGCATGGATACGTTTTAATCCTCTTGATGGTAAAGGCGTGAAAAACGACAATGTGACAGAATTTCGGTATGCTCTGGTCGAATCGGACAAGATGGATATAGCCAAGCAGAATGAAATTATCCGGACACTGGAACTGCCGGTGGCCTGCCTGGTACATTCAGGGAAAAAGTCGCTGCATGCTATTGTTAGGATCGATGCAGCAGACTATGCGGAATATCGTAAACGTGTTGATTATCTTTACGCTGTTTGTAAGAAAAACGGCCTTGAAATCGATACCCAAAACCGTAATCCTTCGCGGCTCAGCAGAATGCCGGGTGTGATGCGTCAGGGACACAAGCAGTTTTTAGTTGATACCAACATCGGCAAAGCCAGCTTTGTAGAATGGCAGGAGTGGATTGAGGCGGTCAACGATGATCTTCCGGAACCGGAAAGCATTAGTGAGATTTGGGATAATTTACCGGAGCTGGCAAAACCGCTGATTGATAATGTATTGCGACAGGGGCATAAAATGCTCATTGCAGGGCCGTCTAAGGCAGGCAAAAGCTATGCTTTGATAGAGTTGTGCTGCGCGATTGCCGAGGGCCGTCAGTGGCTTAATTTTAGCTGTATAAAGGGTAAAGTTTTATATGTGAACCTTGAACTTGACAGGGCAAGTTGTTTGCATCGTTTTAAGGATGTTTATACGGCAATGGGGTGGGAGCCGAGCAATTTGTCTAATATCGATGTATGGAATTTGCGTGGCAAGTCGATTCCGATGGATAAGCTGGCGCCGAAGCTGATAAGGCGTGCCGCAAAGAAGAATTATATTGCTATCGTTATCGATCCGATTTATAAAATCATCACCGGTGACGAAAACAGTGCTGACCAGATGGCGCATTTCTGTAATCAGTTCGATAAGGTTTGTACGGAACTGGGCTGCGCTGTGATCTACTGCCACCATCATTCAAAGGGTGGCCAAGGCAGTAAAAAATCTATGGACAGAGCTTCAGGGTCAGGAGTATTTGCCCGTGATCCTGACGCACTGCTTGATTTGATAGAGCTGGAACCAACAGAAGAATTACTGAAGCAGGAAGAAAATAAAGTAATTTGCGCCGAGTGCTTGGCGTATTTAAAACGATATTACCCTGCCTATATACAGGATATGCCATACTTGTTCGTGAAGAGTTCAGTTGCCTTGAATTTATCATGAACAGGGACACGATCAACTGGATTCTGAAAAAACTGAATACAGGAGGTCGAACATGGAGCATTTACCAAAGAAAATCCATCAAAACGGCATCAGCTACACGCTGGTGGGAGACTACTACATTCCCGATTTGAAGCTGCCGGAGGAAAGCCGCCCCATTGGACGGTGGGGCCGGATGCACAAGACGTTTCTGCAAGAACACCGGCCCGGCCAGTACAATGCACTGCTTCTGTTGGGAAAACTCTGGACATATCTTGCTGACCTGAACGAACAGGCCGCTGACCGACTGGCGTGTATCGTCTCGCAGATGCAGGAGGCAGAGAGTGTCACCGAGGAACTGAAAGCCCGTGACCAGCTTGCGTGGGTCGGAACCATGAACAGCATTCGCAGCCGGGCAGAGGAAATCATCCTGTCTGAGATGATTTTTGTCTGAGGGAGGTGGACGCATGATTCTGGAAGAAATGTATAACGGCAGATTTTATCCATGTGAAACGGTGGTCGCTGATTCACCGAGGTTCAAGCAGGCAGTCAAAGCCAGCGCCGCCCTGATGGATGCCTTATCGGAGCGTCTGAGCAAAGAGGACTATGCACTGGTTGAAGAACTGCGGGAGCAGGTGGCAATCGCTCAGTGTGAGGAAAACGAAAGCCGCTTTAAATACGGCTTTTCGGCGGGGCTGCTTGTCCAGCAGGAAGCCTATGCGCAGGTGTCGCAGAAAGACAAAGAATAGCATCTTCAATAATGGCTGTTCCCAAACTGGGAACAACCACCACAACAGAATACAGCTTCACAAAAGCCATTTGCCAATCAACCGGCGGATGGCTTTTTTGCCGCTCAATTTCACTTCCGCTTACGTCTGGCCTTGCGGTTGGGCGGGATGGGGCTGGCCTTTCCTCTCATATTGTTGGGGCTTTTGAGCTGCTTGGACAGGCTCAGTATCCGCAGGAACGCCGAGAAGTCCTCCGAGGAAATCTTCTCAAAGGGTATCTGCAACTTATCGCAGAACTCGTGGATCAGCATTTCTGTATCGCTGCCCTGTCCTATGGCCTGCTCAAATTTTTTCTTCACATCATCCAGCGTGGGCTGCGGGTCGGCGGTGGTCTTGTCCTTGCGGTGTGCTTCCCGGATGTCCCGGACGATGCTGTCCAGATCATCGTGCATAACGTGGCTGTAAAAATCGCTTTCCTGCACCTGCCCCAGTTCCAGCGTCCGCATATAGAGGTCATCTTCTCCGGGCGCATACTTGCTCATGACGGTCTGCCGGGTGGCCTCCAACACCAGATTCATCTGCTCCACCCGCATATTGGCGATCTGGTCGATGCAGATTTCCATATCTATCATCAGCCGCCGGAAATTCGGGTGGGTAGCCAGTTCGCAGAGAAGCCGGTTGTTGATTTTGCCGCTGCTCAAAAGTTCCACCATATCATCACTCAGATGCAGAGATTGAAGTTCTGTGTTTGGGTGATTTTTATTTTCCGTCAGCCCCATCAGATAGTCGGTGGACACGCCGTAAAAGTCCGCCAGCGTTGCAATCGCAAACGGGCTGATGTCCTTGTAGTCATCGGTTTCGTATTTTCCCAGCGCGGATTTAGACAGGCCGGTCTGCTCCGCCAGTTGTTCCAGCGTCAGGTGCTTGTCCACCACCCGCAGGTCTTTGAGCCGCTCCGGGATTGTCAGCTTTGCGTACATCCAAAGCCCCCTCTCTCGTTATCGTTTTTCAGTGATTACACCCATTATAGCACGATTCCATAAGCGTGGAAATATGCGGATTTCAAGCGTTTTTCCGACGTTTTGGATATACGGGAAAGAGCCTCTTTTTTCGGTAAACTGGTTCTTGCAGACAGGCACAGAACCTTGAAAATCGAATGACCGGCTGCAAGGGGGTATGGCCTCCGGGGAAGTGACGCCAGGACAGAAATCGAGCGCACCAAAGAGGCCAATACGCCGGGAAAAATTCCGGGCAGGAGCGGCTTGCAGGCAGACCGGCAGACAGAAACAAGTTTATCAATCATGCGGGGCGCATGGCTCCGCAGCAAAGAAACGGAGGAAATCATTATGACACTGAGTATGAAAGAAAAGAAGATTCTCTACGCTTACGGCTGTCCCAGCCATCACAATACAGTGACACGGCTGAAATGGCTGACGGCACTGACAGTTGACCCGGAGGCCAAACGCCGGATGCTGGGGCTGGCCCGGAAGGTGGAGACGGAGGTGGGCGAAAGCTGGTACGAGGATTTTTACCACCATCTGCGCATGGAGATGGACGAGTACCGCCGTCTCAAGCGCAGCCTGCGTGTGCTGAAATCTTACACTGATTATGAGGAGGATCTGTATGAGGAAGCTGTCTAAGTATGAGAAAGAAACCATCATCAACTGGAACGAGGCGGAGAACCTTGCCAGCATCTACACCTTCAACGCCAGCTTGAAGCGCAGGCTGGCTGATTTCAGCCGGAAGTACCCGCTGCTGTGCCGATTGGAGCGCAGCACGCCGGAGGGCAGCGTGACCTATGTGCTGGACAAGTCCCGGCTGTCGATCCGGCTGGTGCCGCCGTACAGCGAGGAACGGAAAGCCGCTGCCAGCGCCTACGCAAAAGAGCATGGCTTTCAGGTGGTAGGGGCGGAAGAAAAAATCGCCTGAAACCGGGGCGTTTACGGAAAAAATGACGGGTCTGCACCCGCTGTTTTGACCGGCAATCCCCGCAGGCGTATTCCGTATCCATTCCCCGCCTATGGGTGCAAATGTGCGGATACGGAGCCGGTGAAACTGGCAAACACCGCTTCTTCGGTGGAAGCCAGCTTCGCCGGTGCGGGAGTACAGAGGGCAGCCAGCCCTTTGTGCCGGGGTGCAGGGGCGGCAGCGCACTGCTGGGGTCAAGGGGCAACGCCCATTGGCAGGTTAAGGGCGGCAGCCATTATCGGGTCAAGGACGAAGTGCCTTGGCGGGTTGAGGGCAGCCGCCCCATCGGGTCAAGGGTGAAACGCCTTGCCCAGGGAGAGTTGATGCCTGCGTCAACTCGTACTGGGTATTACCTGACGCAAAATTCGCAGGATTTGCGGCTTCGCCGCCCCTTCCCCGGCCCCAGAACATCTTCGCAGGAAGGAGGAAATCTGTTTGAAACTGACACGACACAATGGGCGCTCCGGCAAGCATGGCACCTATAATCCCCGCCACAATGACCGCCGGTTCGATGTGGAGAACAGCGAACACATTGACGCAGAACGGGCAAGGCAAAATGTCTACTGGGACTGCTACCGGGGCTTTACGACACACGAGTTCCGGGAGAACCCGGAGCAGCCGGATTTCAGCTTTGAGGAAATCGAGCGGATGTACTACTACGAGCATTACGGCGGCCATGTGGAGGCCCAGAACGCCCGGAATGAGAAAACCCGGCACACGGAGCGCAACCGCACCGTGGAGGACTTGCTGAAAAACAACAAGACCTGCCCGGAGGAAAGCATCTACCAGATCGGCACGATGGGAGAATCCGTCCCGCCGGACACGCTTTTTTCCATCGTCAATGAGTTTTATGAGGAATTTGAGCGCCGCTTCGGTTCCCATATCCACATCCTGGACTGGGCGCTCCATCTGGACGAGGGGACGCCCCACATCCATGAGCGGCACGTCTTTGACTGTGAGAACCGCTACGGGGAACTGTGTCCCCAGCAGGAAAAGGCGCTGGAAGAACTGGGCATCCCTCTCCCAAACCCTGAGAAGCCCAAAGGCCGGAACAACAACCGCAAGCAGACCTTTGATGCGGTTTGCCGGACGATTCTGTTTGACATCGCCAGACGGCATGGGCTACATCTGGATCAGGAGCCGTCCTACGGCGGGCGGGACTATCTGGAAAAACAGGATTATATCCTGATGAAACAGAAGGAGCAACTGGCGGCGCAGGAGCAGAAGCTGGAAGAACTGACGCTCAAAATTGAGGACGTGGAGACACTGTTAGATGATGTTTCCGATGCGGCCTATGACAAGGCGGTGGAGGTGGTGACCGATACCGTCCGGCAGGAGACGCACAAGGAAGATATTCGTCTGGTGGAGGAATCGAAAAAATGGGTGCTTTCGCCGGAGCGCAAAGCTCCAAAGAAGGAACGTGAGTATGCCGCTGAGCGTCTGGATGGGGTCATTACCAAAATCAAAAACGCCATGCAGCACGCTCTGGCGAAAATCCAGCGGACGCTGATGCAGCCGGAAGTCAAGCAAGCCGGGAAGGAGCAGGTCAAGAAGAAAGCCAAAGAATCCATTATGGATATTCTGGCAAAGGCAAAAATTAACGCTGACCGGGATAACCGGGAGCGTTGGGAACGTGAGGGGCGAATCGCCCCGACCAAAAAGAACGATATAGAGTTGTAAGGCATCTGATTTTCTGTGAAAACCGGATGCCTTTTTCTCTGTCTGGAGGTGAGAAAATCGAATGTGTTTGAAGCGGTGAAGCAGGCTGTCCCCACAAGGCAGGCTGCGGAATCTTATGGGATACAGCTCGGCAGGAACGGGATGGCCTGCTGTCCCTTCCATGATGACAAACATCCCAGCATGAAGGTTGACCGCCGGTTCCACTGCTTCGGCTGTCAGGCGGACGGGGATGTGATTGATTTTACCGCCCGTCTGTTCGGGCTGAACAAGAAAGATGCGGCCTTGAAGCTGGCGGAGGATTTCTCGGTCGGCTTTGACGCTAAAGGCCATGACCCGCCCCGCAGGAAGCCGGTCAAGCGAAAAATCAGCGAGGAACTGCGCTACCGGCAGGCGGAACAGAAATGTTTCCGGGTGTTGTGCGATTATCTGCATCTGCTGGAACGCTGGGAGAAGGAATATGCCCCGCAGACGCTGGAGGAAGCATGGAACCCGCTGTTTGTGGAGGCCCTGCAAAAAAAGCCGTACACGGAGTATCTGCTGGATATTCTGCTGTCCGGCAGTATGGAGGAACGGGCCTGCGTGGTCGCTGAGTATGGAAAAGAGGTGAGGAAGATTGAGCAGCGAATATCAGAGTTTACCGCCAGCCACCCGGCAGGCCGTCATGAGCGCAGCCGAAGCTTTAGCGCCGGAGCAGAGCGTTGACGAGGTGCGGGAAGGCCTTTCTGTCACGGAGAAGGGCCAGCCCGCCAACACCATCGGCAACTGCCGGACGGTGTTCTGCCATGACCCTCTCCTGCGGGACGCCATCCGGCTGAACCTCCTGACTGACCGGGTGGACATCGTGCGGGATTTGGGCTGGCGCAGGAACACCAGCGCCCTGACGGATACGGATGTGAAGTATCTGCTTCTCTATTTTGAGCAGAACTACGGCCTAACCAGCGAGAAGAAAATGACGGCGGCGCTCTCCATCGTGGCGAATGAGAACTGCTACCATCCCATACAGGACGTGCTGAACGGCCTTGTGTGGGACGGGACGCCCCGCATCCGCTCCTGTCTCCATCACTTCTTAGGTGCAGAAGTCAGCGATTATGTAGAGGAAATGTTAAAACACTTCCTGCTGGGAGCCATCCGGCGGGTGTTTTCTCCCGGCTCCAAATACGAGGAAATGCTCTGTCTGGTGGGCGGACAGGGGGCTGGCAAGTCCAGCTTCTTCCGCCTGCTGGCGATCCGGGACGAGTGGTTCTCCGATGACCTGAAAAAGCTGGACGATGACCGGGTATTTTTGAAGCTGCAAGGCCACTGGATCATTGAGATGTCAGAGATGCTGGCCACCAGCAGCGCCAAAAGCATAGAGGAAATCCGCTCGTTCATCAGTCGCCAGAAGGAAACCTACCGCACACCCTATGAGGCCCAGCCCAAAGACCGGCTGCGGCAGTGCGTGTTCGGCGGTTCATCCAACACGCTGGACTTCCTGCCCCTTGACCGGGCCGGGAACCGGCGTTTCCTTCCCATCATGATTTACCCGGAGAAAGCGGAGGTTCACATTTTGGAGGACGAGGACGCTTCCAGAGCCTACCTGTTGCAGGTCTGGGCGGAGGCCATGACCATCTACCGCAGCGGGAAGTATTCCATGAAATTCAGCAAGTCCATCCAGCGGCAGCTTGTGGAGGTGCAGAAAGATTTCATGCCGGAGGACACGGAGGCCGGTCAAATACAGGGCTTTCTGGAACATTATACCGGCAGCATGGTCTGTTCCAAACAGCTTTTTAAGGAGGCATTGGGCCACACCTATGACGAGCCGAAGCGGTGGCAGCTTCACAATATCAACGAGATCATGAATACAGTGGTGACGGGCTGGAAGCCATTCTCCAATCCGAGGATGTTCGCCGGATACGGCAGGCAGAAGGGCTGGGAACGGGACGTTTCCGGCAACGAACTGCCCGGCAACGAAGATGGATTTGTGGAACTGAGCGAGGAAGAATGCCGCCAGTTGGAGCTTCCGAAGGAGTGGATCGCCTGAAAATGGCGGTCTGTTGCCGGGATGGTTGCCACTTGGTTGCCGGGTTCGTTGCCGGGGATTTCCCTGTCTGGATACGGAAAAAACCAGTAAATAAGGGATATTTTAATATTTATCATTATCTCCGGCAACGAAAGCAACGAGATTTTTCAAGAAAATTCACAAAGTAAGATTTGCAGGCCAGACGGTAGTTTACAGGTTTTTAGAGGTTCGTTGCCGGACTTCGTTGCCGGTGCTGCCGTTCGGCCTGTCTCTCTATGGAGGTAGCCTATGGAAAAAAGCAAAAATCAGAAGAATAAAGTCCGTTTTGTGGTGGTGCGGGAGTTCTCCGGGGAGAAGTCCATGCGGGAAGCCTTTGAGCAGCTCATTGAGCGCCAGACCTGCGAACACTTCGAGGAATGGCGTCATCAGCGGGAAATGGCAGAAAAAGCTGCGTAAAAACGGTTGATTCAGGGACGGGGACATGGTACTATAATGGTATCGTGTCCCTGTTCATAGAAGGAGAACGCTATGAGCAGGAAAAAACAAGTCTATGAAAAAATCACCGCTCTCTACTGCCGTATTTCTCTGGATGACGGCGGCGACAATGAGAGCATGAGCATCAGCAACCAGAAACTCATGCTCCGGGACTTCGCAGAAAAGCATGGGATGTTCCAGTATGAGTATTATGTGGATGACGGCTATACGGGTCGCAATTTCAACCGCCCCTCGTTCCAGCGCATGATCGCTGACATTGAGGCGGGGAAAATCGGCTGCGTCATCACGAAAGACCTATCGAGGCTCGGTAGGAATTATATCGAAGCTGGCAGCTATATCGAAATCTTTTTCCCCAAACACAATGTACGCTATATCGCCGTCACGGACGGTGTGGACAGCCTGACCCGTCAGGAAATGGACATCACGCCCTTTAAGAATATCCTGAACGATATGTACAGCCGGGATATTTCCAAAAAGGTGCTGGCGGGACGCATGACCCGTTCCCGGCAGGGAAAGTTCTGCGGCGGGCAGCCGCCTCTTGGCCTGATGCGTGACCCGGAGGACAAAGGGCATCTGATCCTTGACCCGGAGACTGCGCCGGTGATCCGAAAAATCTATGATATGGCACTGGACGGCTGGGGCTGTATGCGGATCGCAAAGCAGCTCATGGATGATAAAATCCCCATCACCAGAGTAAAAAGCAATACAGAATGTGACGTGAACTACTATTCATGGGGGAGCGCAAGGATCAGCCATATCCTGAGAAATCCCTTTTATAAAGGCGCACATCTTGTCTGCCGGACACACCAGAAAGGCATCCGCTCCAACACTTATGACATTATCCCCCGTGAGGATTGGGAGGTCATCGAGGGCTGCCACGAAGCGATTGTGACGCCGGAGGAATGGGAACAGGTACAGGACATCATTGACCGCAGGCCAACCATTATGAAAGGCAACGCCTGCCCCTTCTATAACCTGTTCCACGGGCTTGTCTACTGCGCCACCTGCGGGAAGTCCATGCAGGTGCGGTATGAAAAGGTCGGCAGAACCGGGAAGAACCGCTTCACCGGCGAAATGCGGGAGCCGATTGACAGGGCATACTATATCTGCCAGACTTACAACCGGCTGGGCAAGAACGCCTGTACCAGCCACAAGATTGAGGCAAGGGATTTGTACAATCTGGTGCTGAAGGATATACAGGAATTGGCGGCGCAGGCCATGAAGGACGCCGATGCGTTCTACCAGCGGCTCAGCAGCCGGATGGAGCGCCGGTATCTGGTGGACGCTTCCCAGACAGAGAAGGAACGGAAACGGCTGGAAGACCGGAATCAGGAAATTGACGGGATGTTTTTGAGCCTGTACACCGATAAGGCCAAAGGCGTCCTCACCGAGCAGCGGTTTATGAAGCTGACGGCGGCGCTGGAACAGGAGCAGGAAGCCAATCAGAAACGCCTGCACGATCTGGCGGTGATGCAGAGCCGGGCGGACGCACAGGAAAGCGAAGTCCGAACCTTTATCAAGGAAATCCGGCGCTATGCCGCCATTGCGGAACTGGACGAGTCCGTACTGAACCGGCTTATCAGCAAAATCCTGATCGGCGAGGTTAAGAAGGTGGACGGTCAGAAGGTGCAGGAAGTCAGAATTGTTTATAACTTTGTCGGGGAAATCCCGGAGATTGCAGCGTAAATAGTTTGCCCCATCTCTCAACCATTGAGGGATGGGGCTTTTCTCATTCAGTATTCAATCACCAGTGTTTCCTCCCGTCCATCCGGGAACGTGTAAACAAACTTTGCTGCTGTATCTTTGCAAGCCCAAAAGAACAGATCGTTGCACTCCATGTCCAGCTCCACATTACCCTGGAAAGTGTCGGTCAATTGTATGGTCTGAAAACAAGGAAATCGCTCCGTATTGGTGCGGGAAAGCTGTTGCCGTAAAATCTCATACATCCCTTTCTTTGTAACAGGATTTTCTAAAATGTAGCGATAGCGGAACCGTTCATTGCTAAAGCGGTTGCTATTGATTACCCGAAGCAGATAGTCGGTAAACTTTGGTGGCATGATGCTCTCAATACTTACCACAACTTTTCGCTCCGGGCTGTTATGGATTTGAGTAATCAGGGAAGAAAGCACCTGCGGAGATAAGATGATAAAATCCATTTCTCCCTTGATAATTAGCGTGTACTCTTTCATTTCAGGCCCCTTTTTTGCTGGGGTTAGATAGCGATACTTTTTACATCTACCATGTTGCGGCGGTCATGGTTGACAACTTGCGTCGGCTCCTGCTCGGTATCAACCTGTCCGACAAAGCTATAATGGATTTCGATTTTCCGGGTGTTGGTTTCCCGGTCTAATTCATGTATCAAAATACGGTCGATAAACTCATGGACGTTTTCATAGGTCAATTCCTGTATGTCGCTGTATTTCCCGACAATCTGAATAAACCTTGATATATCCCTTTTTCGCTCGGTAACGGTTGCGATCTGCTGTTGTAACTCGTCTATCCTTGCGGCAAGGGATTTCTTTTCGTCCTCATAGCCGGAAGTTAGAAACACAAACCGTTCATCTGTCAGTCTGCCTAATGCGTTGTCCTCATACAGCTTGCGGAAAAGCGTGTCAAGTTCGGTCATACGCGCCTGTGCTTTGAAAAGTTCCTTTTGCTGCTGCGCTAATGCCTTTCTCGCTTCCATGTCGCCGTACTCGGTAGCTTTACAGATAAAGTCCTGTTCGTGTTCCTTAACATACCGCAAAACCCGCCGCATATCTTCCAGCACTAAATCAAGAAGTACGTTTTTGCGGATATAATGAGAGGTACACTCGCTGCCTGTCCTTGCCCTGTTGCGCCATGCGCCGCAAGAATAGGAAAACTTGCGCGGCTCGATATTTACGCCCTGTTGGTAATACATCTTATGTCTGCAACCAGCGCAAAACAGCAAGCCGGAAAAAATATCAATCTCCGCTGCTTTTGTCGGGCGGTGGCGGGTAGCAATCCGCTTTTGCGCAAGTTCAAAGGTTTCCTCGTCAACAAGCGGCTCATGGGTGTTTGGGAAGAAATAGCGTTGTTCTTCTTCGTTCTTCCGGGTCTTTTTCGACTTGTAGGATACCTTGTGAGTTTTCGCGGTTATGGTATGCCCTAAATATTCCTGCCTTGCTAATATGTCATAGAGCGTTTTGTCCGGCCAAGTATAGGGGGCGATCATTGCCCGCTGATACCGCGCCTGTCCTGTACGCTGATAGCGCAACGCTCCAATCGTCAAGACTTTGTTTTCCGCAAGCCATTTTTGGATTTCGCACATACGCACGCCGCTAACAAACATAGCGAAAACCTGTTTGACAATCGGCGCGGTTTCCGGGTCGGGTATAAGGTGGTGGCGGTTGTTCGGGTCTGGGATATAGCCGTATGGATATTCCCCGTTGACGCGCTCGCCTTTTTGCGCCTGTGCCTGTTTAACTGCGCGGATTTTCTTGCTTGTGTCGCGGGCGTAAAACTCGTTAAACCAGTTCCGCAAGGGGGTAAACTCGTTATCCTCCCGCGCTGTGTCAACTCCGTCGTTGATCGCGATATAGCGTACTCCGTTTTCGGGAAATACAATCTCTATGAGTTCGCCCGTTTTCAGATAGTTTCTGCCAAGACGGGAAAGGTCTTTGGTAATGACCGTCGCCACTCGTCCGGCTTCCACTTCCTGCAACATCGCTTGCAGCCCCTCGCGCTCAAAACTCACGCCGGAAAATCCGTCGTCCACAAAAAACTTTGTGTTCAAAAAATGGTGTTCGTCCGCATAGCGTTGAAGTATCATTTTTTGGTGCTGTATGCTTCCGCTTTCTCCGGCTTGCATATCCTCTTGACTTAAACGGCAGTAAAGGGCGGTGATTTTATTCGACTGTAACATTAGTCCTCCTTTCCGACAGCCGAATAAACAGGTATAATGTGTTGCTATCATTATACCATATCCCGCCGCCTAATGCACTACTCGGACGCTAAAAATCCCGGATTTCCGGGCTTTTTCTGCAAATCCTTTACAATGAGTTTCTCAATCTTTTTATGGATTGTATCGGTTGCCTTTTCACTCGGCAACGCTTGAACAAGATAGGTGATTTTCCCTATTTTGCGTTCGGTTGTAATTGTCTGTTTTTTATCCATTAGAAAAACCTCCTTTTCCTGTATGGATAAACTATATTCGTCAAAAGGCAAAAACGGGCGGTTGTTAGCTGCAACCTCACGGGAGTTTCACCCCGGCCCATGCTTATGGGTGCGCCGCGCAATACTTTGAGGGTGTTCAACGCGGGAGTATCATTGTGCCGCCTTGTATGTCGTCGCCCACAAGCTGCTAAACCTGTTTTACGGCGCGGTAGTTCTCGCTCGGCTTTTCCCCTATGGGGAAAAGCTGTCATGGCGTACCCGCCGACTGGCTCGGTACAGACGGAATGTACCCGTTTGCCTGTTATGCTGCGCACCAAAGGCCGCTTTCTTTGTCAAAGAACAATAGGCTTTGTCCTCTCTGCCCCTTTCGCTCCGTACCCGTTCGGGAGATGGCTCTTGAGTGCGCTTTTCAGAAAAAAGTTGAAAAAAGCAAAATGCGCCCGTCCGCAAGACGCGGACGGGCGCAAAGGAAATGTAAGCAGTAGCTAAATGTATTGACAGTTCACATTCATAGCCGGAATATCCCGCTTGCGGAGCATAGCTTTTTTTGACCGCAAAGCATTAGGCGGGTTACAGTAAATAAAAATGGACACGGCGATACCTCCCCGATACCGCCGTATCCTTAAAAAAGGGCGACTTTAATACACTACCCGCAATCCATTCTATAATAGGGAACAGCGGCTTTTGCGCAATATTAAATAAAAAAGCCGATAACACATAGGTTTTTTGACCTAATGCGTTATCGGCTCTGCGTCTATGCGTCTGGCACTTTTAATCATTTTTTTTTGAATTTATTATATGTGTTAGCTAACTGTCCACAAGCCGCGTTAATCTCTCTGCCATGAGAAACTCTCATAGTAACTTCAAGTCCTGCTTGCTCTAATTGATGTTTGAATGCAACTATTTCCCGTTTCTGTGGTGCTTTAATTCTTGAATTGCTTGTTGGGTTGTATTGTAACACGTTAATCATAACTTTTTTGCCCCGAAACCATTTTGCAAGTTGTCTTACATCTGAGGGCCGGTCATTTATACCCGGTAAAAGCAAATACGCAAAGACAATTTTGCGATTATGCCTTTCAGAATAGGATAAGGCTTGCTTAACAACATCTTCAATAGCATATATGCGCATGTGAGGAATAATACGATTTCTTGCAGATTGTGTTGCTGCGTGTAAAGATATTGTCAACTGAATTTTAAGATGTTCCTCGCGCAATTTTTTTAATTGATCAACCGGACCAACTGTTGATATGGTAATGCCGTCGGTTGGAAAGTTGAGCCCATATCTATCTCGGAGAATATGGATTGCTTTTATCAAGTTGTCATAATTGAATAAAGGCTCTCCCATACCCATAAAAACGATACGGTTTACTTTTCGACGCAACAATATAATCTGTTGTACGATTTCTGACGATGTTAGATTACGAACAAAGCCATTTCGCCCGGACTCACAAAAAATACAACCAACAGGACAACCGACTTGTGTGCTCACGCAAACAGTTCCACCATCTCGCCGCTTGATAAAAACCGTTTCAATGTATTTGTTGTCTTTCAGTTCGTAAACATACTTTTCAGTATCACTGCTTTTGCAAATATTTTTTACCAACATTGATAGATTTTTTTTGCGTGGTAATTGCTTATATAATTCTTCATATAAGGCTTTTGCTTCATTCTCGCCAATAACTTCCGACATTTCTTTGTAAGTAAATCCGTATGGATCATTCCGTACTTCCGCAGGCGTATATTTAGGTAAACGTTTCATTTTTATATCCTTTCTTCTAAATAATAAAAGTTTGTTTTTCTGTATTTTTGATTACAATCTCTAATTTTTCTACATCAATGATATGCGTCAATTTGCATTTAGGGCAGAAAAGAGGAAAATCTTTTAATACAGTATTATGAAATACTTGAACTCTCGTCTTTCCGTTACAAATCGGACATTTTATCCAATATTTTTTAAGCATTATATTTCACTCGTCCTTTTTACACAAAAAAATGCAGGTCAATCCTCAACATGAGCATTGACCTGCATTTATAATGCACAGAGCAGTACAACAAAACTAAGGCATAGCTTGCACTATGTCTATACTATATCTATACGTCGTTAGTTTTTTGTATAGCATCCGCAAAATAAGCATGACAAAAAAGCCCATGTTGAAAATGGGAAAATCCTTTTTTTCAATGCTTATCTAATACGCATGCTATGCAACATAAACGCCGCCTCCTTTTACATAAATTTTATTTTATCAGAAAATCAGTCTACTGTCAATACACAACAGGAAGTATTTAACCTAATGATATGAATTGTGTGGACATATCCAAAAAGAAAGGTGAACTGTAAAATGTAACAGGGTGAATGAAAATGGCAAAAAGACCCGTACCATTGTACGACTTTAAGGCTTTCGGGGCAGCTATAAAAGCCGCGAGAAATGAATACGGCGAGAGCCGCAAAAAGGTAAGCGACGAGTTATATATTTCCCCGCGCTACCTTGCGAATATCGAGAACAAGGGACAACAGCCGAGTTTACAGGTATTCTATGACCTTGTAACCCGGTATCATATTTCGGTAGATCAATTTTTCTTCCCGAACAGCAATGCGGAGAAATCCACCGGGCGGCGGCAGCTTGACGCGCTGCTGGACGGTATGAGCGATAAAGGCATACGGATTGTAACCGCAACAGCAAGGGAGATAACGGAAGTCGAAAAAGCAGAGGATTAACCTCACAATATGAGAAATCGGGAGATTGCAGCGCATGGCGGCTGCAATCTTTTTTTGCGTCCAAAATCAAAGGAACGCGCAACAAATACCGCCTTTCGGTGGGGGTATGGAGTAGATAGCAAGCACAGCAAACGAGTACCCGTTTGCGGAAAATGCTTGTTGGGATAATCCCAAACCCTTATACCGAAAGGCGGTGCGGAAATGGAAAACCGAAAGAGAAATATACAGATGAAGTTTTACGTTACGGAAGAAGAAAAGCGGCTGATCGACGAGAAGATGAAGCAGCTTCCCATAAAGCAGTATGGGGCATACTTCCGTAAAATGGCGATAGACGGGTATATTCTTGTCGTTGACCGAAGCGACACAAAAGCATATATCCGGGAACTGCAAGCGGTGAGCCGGAACATCAACCAAATTGCAAAACGCGCCAATGCGACGGGGACGGTTTACAGGCAGGATATAGAGGACATTAAAAAGGCGGTGGACGAGATATGGCGGTTACAAAGACGCACCCTATTAAATCAACCTTAAAGGCTGCGATAGACTATATCTTAAATCCCGAAAAGACAGACGGGAAGCTGCTTGCGTCCTCTTTCGGCTGCGGGCTGGAAACCGCCGATATTGAGTTTGCATGGACGCGGGAAGCTGCCGGAGATCGCGGCACACATTTAGGGCGGCACTTGATACAATCCTTTGCGGTGGGAGAAACCACACCGGAAGAAGCGCACAAAATCGGCATGGAACTTGCCGGGGCGGTATTAGGCGGCAAGTATGAGTTTGTTTTGACAACTCACGTCGATAAAGACCATCTGCATAATCACTTGATTTTCAACGCGGTTAGCTTCGTTGACTACAAAAAGTACCATTCCAACAAGCAAAGCTAGTGTTATTCAAACTATAATCATGGAACTTTGACATAGCGGTTAGAAACTCTTTGTAGCGGTCGCTGTCAAAAATCGCCTGTACGCCCTGTTCCAAACGCGCGGTGATCTCCTTTACCTTTTCGGCGGGCTTTTCGGAAGTAAGGATAATGGGGACGACGGGGCGGGGCTGCTGCGGCTCTGCGGCCTGTGCGTCTGCTTGCTGCGTTTCGGCTGCGTCCATATAGGCTTTGTCCTGTTCGCCGCGCTCCGGCTGCGGGTAACTCATAATGCGGTATTCTTCCGGCACTTCGCGCCCCTCAAACTGCCGTTCCCACTCGTCGCCGCTTTCCACGATATAGCCGTACTCGGTAAAGGCCGGTGATAAGTTCCTTTGTGCTGCCCTCCATATCGGAAGTGATATATTTGCTGTCGGTGCGGGGATAGGTCAAAAGCCGTTTTTCATAAAGGGCTTGCGCATAGTCAAGGGTCTGTTTCGCCGTAAACCCATACAAACGGTTTGCTTCCCGCTGCAAGGCGGTGAGGTCAAACAGTTTCGGCGGGGCTGCGGTCTTTTTCTCTTTTTTAAGGGAAGTACAAACGGCCTGCGATTTCTCGCAAGCCGCTTTCATCTGCCGCGCCGCCGCTTCGTCGTCCTGCCTTTCGGAAAGGGCGGCAACGCCGCCAACGTCCAGCCGGACGACATGATATTTCTCTTTCTTAAAGCTGCTGATTGCATAGTCGCGGTTTACCAGCATAGCAAGGGTGGGCGTTTGCACTCTGCCGACATTCAATGTTTTATGGTAGAGGATAGAGAAAAGGCGGGTCGCGTTAATGCCAATGAGCCAATCGGCCTTTGCCTCTTTGAGCGTCATGTAGTCCATATTCGCACCTCCGACAACATTTCTTATTATATTTCATCAGCTCGAAGAACGCAAGGCAGGAAATGTGAATAGATGTTGAATACGCTGCTATCGAAGAAGGATTTCTTTGATAGCTTTTTTTAATTCATCACTTGACATTGTGGCAAAGATTTATCGCAGGATGACGAGTGCAGCAGCGCTGTACTGTTGGAATACTGCCATAAGATGCTTGGCAATAATACTAATATTGAGCTTGTGAAAACGGCGATTCCGGCGGCCAAACAGCGGGTGCGGCAACGTACAGCGTGGCGCATTGAAGGGACTCTACGTGAGTTTCCGAAGTTCCCGCCGATCAATCTTTGGTTTAATTATCCTGTGCATTACGTTGATGATATTGGAAGTCTAAAGGATATTGAACCTGACGGGCAGGGACCAGCCTGGCAGCGGAATTTCAAAAAGAAGAAGTCACCGGATGATTTGAAAAAAGAACGAATAGTAGCATTACAAAAAGCTTTTGAAGCAGAAAGTTTTGGTGGGACTCCGACAGTAAAAAGCCTGGCCAGTTATTTAGATGTGACGGAAAAAACGGTGAAGAATCATATTCGAGAAAGTGGAATGTTTGCAATAAGCAATAATGGAGAAGTCGTTCGGAAAACGGAAAAAGTCGAATGATTTTCCTTTTCCGAATTGGAAAAAGTCGAGCGATTATCGAGATTTTCCTTAAGTGAATGTTCACTAATATTATATACGCGATATACGCGCGCGCGATGTATATATATATATATGATTAGTCATTGTAGGTTGTATTCCTATACAACAAAAGGATTTTCCGCCTTGGCTTGGCGGGAAAATTCCTTTCGGTTGTAGGAAGAGGTATACTGCGCGAAAGGAAAAAGGAGCGAATGAAAAATGAAAAATAGTAAATACTGGGAAACTGAAAAAGGAGAAGTTGTAAAATTCGGTAATAGCTTTATGCGTTGTTATGAGAAGGCTGGAAAATTACAATTTGGTTTTATGAAAACAGACGGAACTCTTATCGTAAAAAATACAATTGACCGAAAGGAATTGCTTGGAAGTAAAGAAGGCGCTGACTATTTGCTGGCTACGATTCAAGAATGGCGGGAAGCTTACGAAAGAGGAGCATATGATGATTGAGTTCTTTATTCAGATGAAACTGCCAACAGTTACGCATCAGCAGAAAAAGGTCCATGTTGTAAACGGTAAGCCACACTATTATGAACCTGACGCACTTAAAGATGCCAGGCAGAAGTTTAGTGCGCACCTGGCAGCTTATGTACCTGAAAAAAAGCTGACCGGTCCGATAAGGCTTTTGACTAAATGGTGCTATACAGCTATAGGGAAACATAAGAACGGCGAATATAAAATTACAAAGCCGGACACTGATAATATGATCAAGCTGCTTAAGGATGTAATGACTGGGCTCGGCTATTGGACAGACGATGCACAGGTAGCAAGTGAGATTACAGAAAAGTTTTGGTCAGAGCAGCCAGGGCTTTATGTACGAATTGAGCAATTGGAGTAAAGGAGCGTGATTAGAATGGCACATAAGTGTAAGGGCTGCGTGTGGAGCCGTCAAGTAAGCGAGAATAAAGTTTACTGCCGCAGGGTAAATTGTGTAAAAGAAAATCGATTCCGGAGCGTGATCGGTATGTTAGGGCAGGTGCAGCATGGCCATCAGCTGAGTGAAGCTGAAAGTGCTGCGATAGACGTTGCTACAGATGTTTTACGGGCAGAGGGGTGATTTTGGTTGACAGAGCAGGAAATCAATAAATTTATCAAGCGTGCGGCAAAAGAAGCCGCATTAGAAGCTGTAAAATCAGCTTTGGCGGTTGTAAAGCCAGCAGGTAAAGGGAATTGTTATAAGCAGACAGAAGCACGATTATACGCCTATCCTACGCTGTTAGAGAATATCAAAAGGTACAGGCTTGACATTGAGGATTTAAAGCAAGAAAAGATTACAGAGAAGTCAAAGGATATCACATCGTTTAGCGTTGATGGTATTCGGCTAACACCGGAAGAACGTCAGGCTGGGAAGATATTAGCAGTTGAAATTAAGCTGCAGCGCGATAAGAAAGAAGTTGATGAAATTAATGCAGCTTTAAAAGCAATAGAAGGTGATGAGTATTATTCGGTTGTTGCAATGAAGTATTTTCAAAAAGCTTCAGATGAAAAAATTGCAGGTCAAATCCCCTGTGCGGAAAGAACGGTAAGGTATAACAGAAGTAGACTTATAAAGCAAATGGCGCTAAGACTTTACGGAGCTGAGGCGTTGTAATTGCCAAAGTAGACTGCAAAAACATTGCCAAGACACGTTGCCAAACAGGTGATATAATATGTGCAGGAAGAAGTGTAAGTAAAATTAGCCGCTGGCATAAATGCTGGCGGCTTTTATGGTATAATAAAGTCATCTAAAAAGGCTGGTGATTGTGTTGAGTGAATTTTGGCAAGCGATAGTTGGGTCTGCTGTTATTAGTACAATAATAAGTAATTTATGTTTATGGTGGCATAAAAAGAACGATTACAAACGTGACTATTACAAGAAGATAATTGACAAGAGGATAGAAGCGTATGAGGAGTTAGAGGAGTTTGTATTTAACATTGATAAAATGATTTATTGCTTTGTTGCTGAACCACCTTTCTTGATTTATTCATGTTTTGAAGATGAATATAAAAGCTTGACTGAAAAGAGGAGTATTTCTGATATAATAAAAAAAAGCGAATGGTATTCGGCAGATGTTATTAATTGCTTAAGAAAAATTGAAGAAATATTAAAAAAAGGCTTAGAATCTCTGAGAGACATAGAAGAGGCGACTGAGGAAGAAGAATATTTGCAGCGGATGCATGCAATACAATGCTTTGGTGGAAAACAAGAAAAATCGATGGAGGAAATAATTGAAAACCTAAGAATTGCAATAAAAGGCGACTGGAATAAATTAGATGATGTAGAAAGTTTTTTTAAAAGATAATAAAACCGTGAAGCATTCACACCCGAAAAGCACTCACCTTAGTGAGCGCTTTTCTTATGTCCATTTGCAGGGAATTTTTATAGGTTCTTCCTGTGTATAACTTTCTTTGCGGGTCTTTCGAGCCCCGAAAAAGGTTTAGATTTAAAAATATTTTTTCCTATTTCCTTCTTTTTGTAGTAGACAGGCGGTGAAAATAGAAATGGTAAAAATGCTGAAACGTGGCTCTGCAAGAGAGCTTGCCGAATTATTGGGCATCAGCGAACGACGTGTAAATCAGTTGGTAAATGAGGAAGTTTTGCATCGTGAAATAGAAGGAGACTTCGTTTTGACAATGGCAATAGCTTCGTTCTATGAAAATAAATATTCTAGTAAAGATGAAGATGATTATTGGTCTGAAAAAGCATTGCATGAAGCTGCAAAACGTAAATTAGCTGAACTTGAATTGGCAAAGCGACAAAATCTGTCACATGATGCGGCAGATGTCGAAAGAGTTATGACAGATATGTTATCTAAATTACGGAGTCAGCTTTTGGGCATACCAGCCAAGATGGCTGCTAGACTGGAGAATCAGAGCAGAAGTGTTATTATGACGGAACTTTCTAAAGAAATTAAGTCAAGGTTAACTGAGCTTAGCGATTATAATCCGGAGATATTTAGTAATGAAGAAGACAGTTGATCTTTTCAAAAAAATAGTAAAACAGTCATTGATGCCGTTATCAGATCAAACTGTATCCGAATGGGCTGATAGCTATAGGATGATATCTGGCGAAGCTGCTGCAGAGCCTGGGCGGTGGCGAACAGATCGTGCTCCATATCAAAAAGCCATTATGGATGCTTTTACTGAACCAGGCATAACTAGGGTGGTTGCAAAGACCGCATCTCAGGTTGGAAAGTCCGATATCATGAATAATATTATTGGTCGGTTCGCGCATCTGGCACCCGCACCGATAATGATGATCCAACCAACTATCGAAACATCACAGGACTATAGTAAATCACGTATAGCGCCGATGATCAGAGATACAAAGGTATTGAGAGATATTTTTAAAGACGTAAAAAGTCGTGATGCCGGCAATACTATCCTTTCTAAACAGTTCCCAGGCGGCAGACTTATCATGGCGGGTGCTAACAGTCCTGCCGGTCTTGCCAGTAAGCCGATAAAAATACTGCTGGCAGACGAAGTTGACCGCTTTCCAAAAAGCGCCGGCACAGAAGGCGACCCGGTCAGCTTGGCTGCAAAACGTATGACTACATTTTGGGATAGCGTAATGGGGCTATTCTCAACACCGACCAATGCTGGAGACAGTCGAATCGAAGATGAATATATAACAGGGACTCAGGAAGAGTGGCAGCATCAATGCCCAAAGTGCAAAGAGTGGCATTTAGTCACACATCGGGATATGCATACTGACTACGACTGTTCTGTTGATAAAAAGGGAACAAGGCAGATTATCGTTAAGTCAGTTATTTGGCGTTGTCCAGATTGCGGGTTTGGGTTTACAGAAACTGAAATGCGGCAGGCCGCACAAAAATATATTGCACAGAACGCTTCGGCTCTCACTAAGGGGGTACGGAGCTTTTTTGTTAACTGTTTTGCATCACCTTGGGTGAACTGGTCAGATGTAATGCAGGAATGGTTGGAAGCACAGGGCGATCCAGAGCGTGAAAAAGTAGTTGTTAATACTCGTTTTGGAGAAGCATATGAGCGCAAAGGAAATTTTGAAAGCCATGAGCAGTTTATGCGCAGGCGTGAAAACTATGGCGCCGAGCTGCCGGAAGGCGTACTGCTTTTAACAGCGGCCGTTGACGTACAAGACAACAGGCTCGAGTATGAGATTTGTGGCTGGGGAATGGCTGAAGAATGTTGGGGAATAAAAAAGGGTACTATTTTGGGCGTGCCGGATACACCTAAAGTGTGGGCTATGCTGGACGAACAGCTGGATAAGGAATATCGCTTTGCGTCAGGTAAGGGTCTTTTGGTAGCCAGGACGTTTATCGATTCCGGCGGCCACTACACGAAAGAAGTTTATGCGTACTGTAAAAAACGATTTGCAAGGCAGCGTTTTGCTATAAAAGGTTCATCGACACCAGGAGTGCCGTTATTGCATAAGTACGTTAAGGTTAAAACCGTAAGGGGACATACGATACCGCTGGTAATGCTTGGCACAGATAGCGGCAAACAATATGTTATGGATCGGTTATCGATTGAAGAGCCTGGACCTAAATATTTTCATTTTCCGCTTGATAAGAGTGATAGCGTAACTGTACAGCTAACTCGCGGCTACGATGAATTTTATTTTAAAGGCCTTATATCTGAAACGAAAGAGCCTCGTCGGAAAAATGGAGTATTAGTATATCAGTGGGTAAATATAGCTAAAGATAAACGGAACGAGCCTTTGGATCTGCGGGTTTATAACCTCGCATGTATGTTAAGCGTAAATCCTGATTTCGAGGCTTTGGAAAAATTGATCAACATCCCGAATGCAATCAAAGAACAATCGGTAAAGTCTAAACTGAAAAACAAGCCTAAAGGCGGCTACGGCTGCATTAGAAAAAGTGTGAGGGGGATTATTAGTGGCAAGTACGGTACTTAATGAACGGTTAAAGCAGTATTTATCTGCAGAACAGTCTATTTTGGTAGCAGGGCAAAGCTACAGAATCGGCAATAGAACGCTGACAAGAGCTGATTTATCAGAAATAAGAAAAGAAATAAATGATCTTATTGCTGCAGGAGCGACTACGGATGAGGCAATGCATCCAAGAGGGCATCGAACAAAGCAAGTTATTATGCGGGATTAGGAGGATAGATGATGGTGAAACGTAAAAAAGTAATACCGGCTAAGGCCAGGCATCCTACTGAGGGAAATGAAAATAATAAAAAAATAATAATAGTGAACAGCGGCTATTCAGAAGGCGGCGCCAGTAGGACACGAAGTACTTTACGTGGCTATAATCCCTTGAAATCCAGTACTAAAGCAGATGTCGATGTAAATTTGGTAACTTTACGAAACCGCAGTGCAGATTTAGTATGTAACTCTCCGCTTGGTTCAAGTGCTATTAATACTTCGCGCAGCAATGTTATAGGCGCTGGTCTTAAAGTTTCGCCTAAAGTAGATTATAGGTTGCTGGGATTGACTGCAGAGGAAGCTAAAGAGTGGCAGCGTCAGGCGTTTCGTGAATTTAACCTTTGGGCAAACAGCACGGCCTGTGATTTGTATCGAAAAAATAACTTTTTTGATATGCAGGATATTGCATATATGAGCTATCTTGTAGATGGTGACGGGTGGGCGGCGATCAAGTATCGCAGGCCGGTACCTGATAATCCGTATTGTTTAAGAGTACAGCTTTTTGAGGCCAGTAGGGTCTGTAACCCAAACAGTAGTGGATCGTATGGTTCGCCGTCTTATTATGATGTTGAAATGACTAACAATAAAAATGGTAATCGTATTATTAACGGTATAGAAATAGATTCAGACGGAGCTGTTGTGGCCTATTGGATTGCGAACAGAGTACCTTTTGATTTAACTAACCCGTCTGCAGTTTTAAAGTGGCAGCGAGTGGAAGCATTTGGCAAGTTAAGTGGCCGGCCAAATATTTTGCAGATATCGCATGAAGAACGACCAGAGCAGTACAGAGGCGTACCAATATTGGCGCCGGTGATCGAGGTATTGAAGCAGGTCAGCCGCTATACTAATGCGGAGCTTACGGCTGCCATCATTAAATCGTTTTATACTTTGTTTTTTACGACTAATAACAATATTGATGATATGAATGATGTTCTAAGTTCAACTTATGGTCAAGCGGAAGCCGTAACACCAGAAGACCTGGCTCATGTTGAAGTTGGTCCAGGAACGCTTAATCTGCTGCCTCCTGGTGTCGATGTAAAGTCGATGGACGCAAGCCGTACAATGTCAACTTTTGAACCATTTACAAATATGATGATCAGTCAGATCGGTGCAGCTATTGGCACACCGGCAGAGGTGTTACTTAGTCGTTTTCAATCTTCATACTCTGCGGCACGTGGGGCATTATTACAAGCTGCCAGCAATTTTAAAACCAGACGTACCTGGTTTGCACGTGATTTTTGTCAGCCTGTTTATGAAGCTTGGCTGGCAGAGGCGGTTGCTATCGGTAGAATTAGTGCTCCTGGCTATGGTAGTGATCCAATCATAACTAAGGCATGGAGTAATGCTGATTGGTTTGGCCCTGTTATGGGGATGTTGGATCCAGTAAAAGAGGTAACTGGCGCAGCCTTACGCGTAAAATATGGTTTCTCTACCGGTGAACGTGAATCTGCGGAACTTACAGGGACTGATTACGATAGTAATATCGATCAGATAGCTATAGAACAGCAAACATGGCGAGCTAAAGGATTGGAACCGCCTAAGGCTGATAATACTGGTGGGAATGGAGGTGATAATGATGGGAAAATTTTGGCAGGTGAAGAATGATGTTAGTGGCGACGCTGAAATATTGATCTACGGTCCAATCGCAGCAGAGCGATCCTGGTTTGGTGATGAGGCAACGCCGCAGCAGTTTGCCCAGGATCTTAACGGGCTGGGTGGCAGAGATGTTACCGTACGCATTAACAGCGGCGGCGGTGATGTGTTTGCGGCACATGCTATTCACAATTTGCTCAAAAGCTATAAAGGGCGTGTCACGGCGGTAATTGACGGACTGGCTGCCAGCGCAGCAACGGTTGTAGCCGTGGCGGCAGATAAAATCATTATGCCGTCCAACTCGTTGATGATGATCCACGACCCGGCTATCGGCCTTAGCGGATACTATCCTGCGGCAGAACTGACGAAGTTGGTAGAAGCGCTGGCTACGATCAAAACAAGCATTGTCGCTGCCTATCGTAAGCGTTGTAAGATATCGGACGAAGAAATAGAAACGATGATGTCCAACGAAACATGGATGGGCGCCGCAGAATGTAAGGAAAAAGGTTTTGCTGACGAGATCATCGGAGGAGTTACTGCTGCGTTAAATGGCAATACTTTGGTGATCAATTCAGTGTCTTATGATTTGAACCATTTTGCTAATAGTGAAGCGGTAAAAAATAAATTTAAACAAAGTGAGGTTAGAGATATGCCAAGTGGTAAATTAGAAAAAATTCTTAATGCTTTAGGTTTGCAGGAACTGTTGGAAGATACGCAGGCCGCAGCACCCGGCGCAGGTCAGTTCCAGGAGAATAATGCGCTTCCGGCGACGGCTGTTGATAATGCCGCAGCGGTGGAAGCCGCAGTGGCCGCAGAGCGTCAACGTGTACTTGATTTAGAAGCACTTGATGATGGTCAAAATGTCGCAATTACCGCGATCATCAATGAGGCTAAGAAAAGCGGCAAAACTGTTAACGAAGTAAAAAATTATGTAGAAGCGATTAAAACTGCTGCTCCAGCAGGGGCGGTGGCTAATGCTGCGCAGAATGTTGTAGCCACTATGGTAGCCGACAATAAAAGCTCCGGTGTTGATGGCGTTGCTGCTAATCCTGCGACCGATGAGGCTGCTGTAAGTGCAGTAGCAGATGCGAAAGCATTAGACAAGATGGTCAAGGTAATGAATAGTAAATTTGGAGGTGCGAAATAATGGAAATGATTTCCAACATGAACGGAACTCATTATGATGAGCTTATTGGTGGTACAGCAGTACCGGTACTTACTAAAAACGTAACTCTGAAAGGTGTTACGGCCAGCTATAAGCGAGGCACATTGTTAGCTTTAGTTGGCGGTAAATATGAGATTGTAGATAGCACAGCATCTGAAAGCGGAGCTGATAAAGCGTCTGTGATCCTTGCCAATGACATTGTTTTATCTGGGACCGACGTTGTTACTACAGTTTATATCAGCGGTCAATTTAATCGTGAAAAACTTATTGTGGCACAAACATCTGATAATGCCACTGCTCATGAAGAAGAACTGCGTGCGGTCAATATCTATTTGACCAGCGTGAAATAAGGAGGATGAAGATAATGCCTATTAATATTGATGATACTAGAACTTTGCTGCAGGCGATTGAGCGCACCAATCCGCCGACTACGACATTGATTGATACTTTTTTCCCTGCGGTTAAAACCTTTTTGACGAATACCGTGGATATGGAATACCGCAAAGGCGGTCGCAGAATGGCACCGTTTGTGGTACCGGGCAGCAAGGGTGTAAATATGAGCCGTAACGGTTCGCAGATCAGGTCTTATAAAGCTCCGCTGATGCGCCCTAAACGGACTATCGAAGCGTCTGATATTGAGCGTCGTGGTTTTGGGGAGGATATCTACAGCACTCGCACTCCGGCAGAACGTGCGCAAGAATTGCGCGCTTATGACATGGCAGAATTGATTGATGCCTGCGTCCGTCGTCAGGAGTGGATGGCTGCACAGCTTTTGATCAACGGTGAATACGAATGCAAAGGCTATGCCGACGATGGTGAAACTGTTGTTGTTGATACGATTACATTTTCTGAATTTGACAATAAAACAACTCTGTCCGGATCGGACACATGGGATAATGCAAGCGCCAAAATTTATGATGTCATGGGTGACGCATCTCAGAAGATCCGCCGCAACGCGGGTATGATCCCTACAGTGGCCCTGTGTTCGCAGAATGTAGTATCCTACCTGCTCAATAACGAACAGCTTTATAAATATTTGTTGGTGCCCAGCCGTGAAAATTTAGCACTGATGAGCATTCAGCCGAAGCTGGTAAGACCGGAATTGCTGCGAGTTGGTTATATTGAATCACTTAATCTGGAAATCTACGCTTATGACGGCGTGTACGAGGGTGACGACGGCAACCTTGCCCAGTATATCCCTGATGATCATATGATTATTGGTGTGCCCGGTCGTGGTAAACGTCTCTTTGGTGCAGTAACGCAGCTTGAAGACGACAAACAATTTCGTACTTATGAAGGCGCATACATTCCGAAAGTTACCGGTAATACTGAAAGCGATACGACTACTCTGGCTATGTCCAGCCGCTGTGTAGTATGTCCGGAGTTTTTGGATGATTGGGCGACCTTGAAAGTAAAATAAGGAGGTTTGTAAATGCAACAAGTATTGATAAAGAAATTTACTTTGCTACGCAATGGCGTCGAGTATAAGGCAGGAACGATCCTCGAGCTGCCGGAAGCTGAAGCGAATGCGCTGGTAGCAGGTGCGCCGAAAGAATTTGAAAAAGTTTCGGTGGGAGTTGTAGTTAACTCGACTACAAGTGCAAAAAAAGCAGAAAGAACATTGAAAGATTTTACCAACACCGAACTGAAAGCTTTATGCGAAGAAAGAGGCTTAGAAGTGCCTAAGGCAGCTAATAAAGCAAAGCTTTTAGAACTGCTGGAGGGTGCGGCCGATCAGCAAGATGAGACCGATGGTGATAGCCTGCCTCCGGTCAATGCCGCAGCTACAGTAAAATGAAAACCTTTCGTGAGCAGATAGCCGCAGATAATACTGCGGCTTTTATTAACTCGTTAGAATTTGCCGATAAACATAACTTGAATGGTACCGAATGCAGCGCCATCCTGCAAGACATTTCTGTTGCAGAGGGGTTATCTACGGGGCCTGGGTCCAGTCAAACTTATGCAGGGATCTATGGTAGTAGGCTTCAGGTAAATTGCTTGGCAGAAGCTTTGCCTGAACTTCCTGTATATGGACAGCTTTTCGGCGTCAATGATAAGCAGTATCTGGTTGAAAGCTGTGCTGATGATATGGGCGTTCTGACGATTCAATTGGTGGCGAATGACAGATGATATCTATTGATGCAAAGGAAATAGAAAAAGCCAAGAGTCTGCTTAAGAATTATCCTCAGCAAGTAATAGCGGCGGCAGCGAGTGCAATAAATCGTACGTCTGCAATGGTAAAGACTGAAGTATCTAAAACCATCAGAAAAAACTATCTGATATCAGCAAAAGATATAAAGTCTACTTTAAGTATTAAACGTGCTTCTCGGTTAAAGCTTACTGGAATGATCAGTTCTATAGGGCAAGCACCGTTGATCACTGCTTTTAAAGTACGGGCATATAAGAAAGGGCCAGTAAGGGTGCAAGTAATGAAAAAAAATAAACCCAAATCGGTTCCAGGTTTATTTATTGGTTCTTCATTGAAAGGCTATGTTGGAGCTATGCAGCGTAAAAATTTAAGTATGCGTTATCCTTTGCGCATACCTCATGGTCCCAGTGTTCCGCAGATGTTTTCAGCAGAACGCTCAATGAGTGTGATTGCCCCGTTTGCAGAAAAAACATTGAATCAAAGATTTTTACATGAAGTTTCATACCGTTATGGGAATTTTGGAGGACGTTAATGACACAGGTTGAATTAATGGAAAAATTGACGGGTTTTCTAAAAAATATTGTCCGAGAGTATGAATCGCAGCAATCTGATGGGACTTATTCTCCGATAAATGTTTATCCAGGATACCTGCCAGTGAAAACTAATGCCAAGGAAAGTGAATCATGTATTTATGTGCTGGTTCTTGAATGTGAAGATGGTGATGAGCTGAGTGCAGCAAAGGTTGAAATAGGATTTAGTATCATTGACGGTGATACTTCTGAGGGGTGGCGCAGCTTGTTTAATCTTATGGAACATGTACGTCAGGCATTGCTTAAAAAGCGTACTGTAGCAAATAAGCATCGGCTTATACTACCGATAAAGTCTAAAGTAGTAGAAGATCAACCCTTCCCCCAGTGGCAGGGATTAATGACGGTTAGTTATACACTGGGCAAGCCAGTAGAGGAGGAAATAAATTATGGCTATTAACAAAAAAAGCAGTCAGACCACTAAGCCTGAACGCTTGATTTATGTAGGCCCGTCTTACAAAAACGGAAAGTTATTGAAATATCAGGTATTCATTGGCGGGTTACCAACTCATATTGATGATGTATTTGAAAAGTGTCCGCAAATTAAAAAACTGTTTGTAGCTGTTTCAGAATTGCCAGAAGCTGAAAGGGCTATTGCAAAAGCGGGAACACCTATGAATAAATATTACCAAGCTGTTGTTTTGGCAGAAAAGGAGGAATAACATATGGCATATAAGCATGGCGTATATACATCTGAGGTGCCAACATCTATTGTTCCGGCAGTAAATTCTACTGCTGGGTTACCAGTTGTTTTTGGTACGGCTCCAATTCATTTGGCAAGTAACAGAGCAGAGGTTAATAAACCTATTTTGTGCTATACATATGCAGAAGCGGTAGCAGCTATGGGATACAGTGAAGATTGGGAGAAATACACTCTTTGCGAAACTATTTATAGCCAATATTCGCTTTATGCAGTTTCACCGACAGTTTTTGTTAATGTTTTAGATCCAAAAAAACATAAAGCAACGGTCAGTGATAAAGAAGTTCAGTTTAACAGTGAAAAAACGGTGATTGTAAATGATCCAGTGTTACTTGAAACATTGAAAGTAAAAAAAGCATCTGCCGGACAACCGCTGACGGAAGGCGTTGACTATGAAGCTGCTTTTGACAGTGATGGGAATTTAGTAATTACTGCATTAAGTGGCGGACAGCTTACAGACAGTGCTTTTTTTGACTATGAAAAAATTGATCCCTCAGCCGTGGATAAGGATGACATTATTGGTGGTATTGATACCAGTACGGGCGCATACACAGGTCTTGAGAATCTTTCAAAAGTATTTCCTCTGTATCGTTTAGTACCTGGTATGGTGCTTGCTCCTGGTTGGACACACGATCCAGAAGTGGCCGCTGTTATGACTGCCAAAGCAAGTACTATTAACGGTTTGTTTAAAGCTTCTGTTTTGGTAGATGTTCCGGCTGACACAGTAAGAAAATATACCGATGTTCCGGCTTGGAAAAATAATAACAATTATGTTGGAGTGGATCAAATAGTCTGCTGGCCTATGGTAAAACTTGGCGAAAAGAAATATCATCTTTCTACTGCGGTAATGGGGGCGATGGGCGTTTTGGATGCAAAAAATGATGATATTCCCTATGAAAGTCCTTCAAATAAAAATATACAAATGGATGGTTTATGTTTGTCTGATGGAACTGAAGTGGTTTTAGATCTGGAACAAGCTAATTATCTTAATGGGCAGGGTGTAGTTACTGCTCTGAACTTTATCGGTGGATGGAAGTTGTGGGGGAATCGTACTGGTTGTTATCCTGCAAATACAGATGTAAAAGACAATTTTATTTGTTTACGGCGTATGTTCAATTGGCATGCACAGACCTTTATTCAAAGTTATTGGTCTAAAGTAGATAACCCGATGAACAAACGACTTATTGATCTTGTCGTGGATAGCGAAAATATTCGCATTAATGGATTTGTTTCAAGAGGGTTCTTGCTTGGTGGAAGAATTGAATATTTGAAAGAGGAGAATCCAACAACAGATCAGATGGATGGTATTGTAAGATTCCATACTTATTTTACGCCACCGGTTCCGGCACGTGTCATTGAAAATACTATCGAGTTTGATACGTCTTATCTTGAGACGTTGTTTGGTTAATGAGGAGGATGAAAGATGAGTAATAATGTTGTTCCGGAAAAGCTAATTAACTTTAGAGCCTATAATGACGGAAATGATCTTCTTGGCGTAACTGATGTCCAGCTACCGTCTTTGGATGCAATGACCGAAACAGTAAAGGGTGCTGGTATTGCCGGTGAGGTAGACAGTCCTGTTTTAGGGCACTTTGGGAGTATGGAAACTGTACTTAACTGGCGTACTATTTCTAAACCTGGAATGAACCTGGCATCTCAAAAGGGGGTTAGCTTAGACCTGCGCGGCGCGCAGCAGTTTTACGACCCTGAAAAAAGTGAGTACGTCGTAAAGGCTGTAAAATGCGTGATCCGCGGCGTGCCGAAAAAAAACGAACTCGGCAAATTAGACGTTGGAACGACTACCGGCTCCAGCAACACCATTGAAACTAATTATATTAAAGTGATTATTGCTGGCGAAACCGTGCTGGAAGTTGATAAATATAATTATATTTCTAATATTGGCGGTACTGACTATCTTGCCGATGTCCGTGAGGCGTTGGGTCTGAATTAAAAATAAATAAAGGGGGCGGCCCGCAGAGTGGTGCCCCTTTTAAAATTTGGAGGTAAATGATGAAAGTAGATTATAAAAAACTTAAACAAGGATTGGGAGAACTAACGGGATATGATTTTGCGGCCGCAGAGCAGCAGGCAAGGATTCTTGGAGATGGTACCCCGGAAATTGTGTACTCTAAAACATTCCATGCTGTTATTGCGGCGAAGGTTTTAGGTGTCACAATTGATGATATTAAGGGTTTGCCAATTAGGGAATATGTTGCAGTGACTTCTAATGTATCAGTTTTTTTAGTAGGCACTTTGACCGATCAAGCCCTGCAGGAGTTATCCGGGAAATAGCAGTATGCTTATTTGAATATGGTAATGTTCATTTTTGGTTTAATCAACCAGTGAACGAATTAGAGAAATGGCTTGAAACAATAAGTGCCGTAAATAAAAAAAGAAAGCCCACTGCATGAATAATGCTGTGGGCTTTTAACGTAAATATTCTTTTTTTATTGGGGAACGCGAACAAACTTCGTCACAATCTTTTAATACTGCTATCACTTCTGGATCGTGAATGCCATCATATGTGTCAGGATCATAGAGGGGCTTGTAGACGCCATCATATTTAGCAGAAGAATCATATTGTAATGCTTTTTCTTCCCGTCTATTTTTTATCATTGCATGAAAGAACCCGACTATACACATCAATATAAACCCAATACAAAACAAAATTGCAAGAATAATCATAAAGCTCACCTCTTTATAGTTATTATACTATAAATTTTTAATGGAGGCAAAAAATGGCGAATATATTTACGACAGCATTTGTTATAAATGGAATGCTATCTAATAGTTTTACATCATCGACCAAGATGGCAAATTCGCAATTGACAGAATTACAACAGACTGTTAAAAGAATAGATCTTGCTCAAAAAAAATTAAATGCTGAGTTTACTAATGGAGCTATGAGCGTAGAGCAATATGAAAGAAAAATGGGTAGATATCAAGATACGCTTAATAAAACTCAGCAACAACAGAAGTTGTTACAGGATAGATTGAATAAAAAAAATATTGCAAATTCTCAGTTTGTAGAGAGACGCCAAAGTTTCTTAACTACCGCAGCTGCTATTGGCACTATTGCTCAGCCGTTCATCTCTGCAGCTCAGACTGCAATGAAATTTGAATTTGCTATGTCGAAAGTTGGTGCTATTGCAAATGCTACAGGGCCTGAATTATCTTTGTTGACGCAAACAGCAAGGTCATTGGGCGAACAAACAAAGTTTACTGCGACGCAATCCGCTGAAGCAATGAGTTATCTGGGGATGGCCGGTTGGAAGACAAATGAGATTGTTGCAGGTATGCCAGGATTATTAAATTTAGCTGCTGCCGGCAATACTGATTTAGCACGTACTGCAGATATTGTTTCTGATAATCTGACTGCTTTTGGTTTAAGTGCTGATAAAGCGCAACATATGGCTGATGTTTATGCTGTTACTATAACATCCACAAATACTAATGTGGAAATGTTGGGAGAAACGATGAAATATGCTGCTCCTGTAGCACACGCATTTGGGGCATCGATGGAGGAGACAGCCGCTTTAGCAGGTATTATGGCTAATAGTGGCATTAAAGCGAGTAATGCAGGTACAGCGCTGAGAGCTGGTTTAATTAGATTGGTCGGACCGCCTAAAATGGCAAGTAAAGCGCTAGAGCAGCTGGGGCTGTCAATGGAAGATTTGACAAATGAACAAAAAGAAGCTGCAATGGCTTTAAAAACTTTGGGTATTGAAACTGGCAATGCAGAAGGACCTCAAAAGATGGCTATCATAGTAGGCCAATTGCAAGAACGAATGAAAGGATTAAGTAAAGAAGAACAGCTGGCTATGTCGAAAGCTATTTTCGGGCAGCAGGCAGCAGCGGGGTGGCTGGCAGTACTACAGGCAGGACCTAAAGTGCTTGGTGATTTGACAAATTCTTTAGTTAACAGTGATGGTGCGTCTGAAAAAATGGCAAAGCAGATGAATGCTAATGCAGAAGGTGCAATTATACGTCTTTCTTCGGCATTTGAGTCGTTGCAAATATCATTAGCAAATGGATTTTTACCTGTCATAGCTAATGTAGGTGATTCTTTAGCTGTATGGACGGGGAAGTTATCGGCTTTAGCTACAGCACACCCAATAGTAGCACAGGGGATCATATACACTATTGGAACTTTTGGGTTATTATGGCTTACATTTAAAACGGGTAGAGCTATTATCTCCGGCTATAATGCGTTTATGGCTAACTGTGCTTTATGGCAGACGACTTTGGGAAATTGTACGGCAGTATTAAGATCAAAAACAATGCTTCTTGCCGGCACACAAAGGACTGTGGCTTTGGCAACGAAGCTGTGGAGTGGTGGAATGATGTTGGTAAATGCGGCTATGGCAGCTTGCCCTATTGGTTGGTTATTGATTGGAATCAGTTTATTAGTCGTTGCCGGAACTATTTTATACAGGCATTGGGATACAGTCAAACAGTTCTTTACAACTTTGTGGGACAGTCCAATAGCTAGAATAGCCTTTTTTGTCACTGGGCCTGTAGGTTGGATCATTGGCGCGGTTACTGCAATAATTGCTAACTGGGATACATTAGCGGCATATTGGGATTATTTTTGGGATAATCCATCTGCTGCAATATTTAGATTCACAAGTTATATTCAGGAACAATTTACAAGTGCTGAAACCTGGCTTCGCGAAAAATGGCAATCTATTAGTAATTTTTTATCTACACCTATTTTTGGCAAAGTTAATATTACGGCATCCGGTAATGGTGCAGAGGTTGCAGAAAATGCGTATGGCGGTATTTATGGCAGGGGGACATTTCTTACTACTTTTGCGGAAAACTCTGGTGAAAGCGCGATACCGCATACTCCCAATAGACGTAATATAGGATTGTTGGCCAAAACTAATGAAATCATGGGAAATCCATTGGGAACTGGTGGCGGAATAACGGCTACCTTTGCGCCGCAGATCACAGTGCAAGGGAATGCCGATACTGCTGAAATTTCAACTTTATTAGATCAAAAAATGCGTGAATTTAAAGCAATGTTGGCAGAAGTGCAGAATCAGAACAGGAGGCTTTCGTATGGCTAAAACCTATTACACAATCCAGGGTGATATGTGGGATGGTATAGCAAAAAAGTTATATGACGATGAAAGTGGCGTAAATGCGTTGCTGGAAGTAAACCAACAATATGCTGACATAGTTGTTTTTCCAGCAGGTATTATTTTGGATGTGCCGGATTATGAAAAGCCTACTCCAACTAGTTTGTTACCACCATGGAGGCGTTAAATGGAAGCACGTAGAATATCGGTGATCATAAAATATAATAATAAAGATATCTCAGTTGATATCAGTAAATATCTAAAAATCATCAGCTATACCGATAATCTATCGGGAGAAGCCGATGATTTGCAGATAATACTGGAAGACAAGGCGGGTCTTTGGCAATCGAAATGGATGCCGGAAAAAGGTGCACTTCTAGATGCAACGCTGCAGCAAAAATATTGGCAAACTTTGTCGGAGTTACCACAAAGTTTGCGTTTGGGATTGTTTGAAATAGATGAAATAACAAGCAGTGGCTATCCGTCAGAAGTACAAATAAAAGCAGTTTCTGTGCCTGATAATAATACTCTTAGAGGTACTGAACGTAGTCGGAGTTGGGAAAAGGCAAAGCTGCAGGTAATCGCTAATGATATAGCTTCAGCTGCAGGAATGTCATTGTTTTGGGACACAGAAGAAAATCCGGTGCTGGATAGGGCAGAACAGACAGAACAGTCTGATCTGTCTTTTTTATATGCAATTTGTAAGGATAAAGGCCTGGCATTGAAAATAAGTGATAAAAAAATCATTATTTTTGATGAAGCAAAATATGAAGCGGAAAAAGCAAAGATAACAATAGTAAAACCAGGTACCGTTTATAAAAAAGAGTCTGGAATGAAATATTTGTTTGTTGGTACTGGCTACAGTTTGCGTACTAAAATTAGAGATATTTATGCTGCCTGCAGAGTTAGTTATCAGCAGGGCAGTTCAAAATCTAATATTGAGGCAACTTATACTGCTGCTGGTAAAAAGGGAAAAACATTGCAAGTAAATGAACAAGTTGAAAGTGTTGCGGAAGCATTAAATTTAGCAAAAAAACGGTTGCGCGAAAAAAATAAAGACGAAGTTACTGGATCTTTAAATATGTTGGGAAACTTTGTCTTATTATCTGGGGTTACAGTTAATTTATTAGGATTTGGAGCTTTTGATGATAAGTACTTGATAACCAGAGCATCACATGATATTGGCAGCGGTTATACGACAAATATCGATGTAAGAAGGTGTTTAAATGGATACTAATTTTATAAAAAACATAATTCGTATCGGGAGGGTATCTTCTATTGACGTCAATACAAATACTGCAAGAGTAGCTTTTTCTGATAAAGACGATTTGGTATCTGGTAATTTAATGATTGTAAATCGTGGAAGCATGGTCGACAAGGATTACTGGATACCTGATATTGATGAACAAGTTCTGTGCTTAATGCTGCCAAATAAAAGTGGGCAGGGATTAAATGAGGGTTTTATTATTGGTTCATTTTTTTCAAAAGAAGATGAACCACAGGAGAGAAGTGCTGATGTAAGGGCGATTAAATTTGGTGATGGTACTGTTATAAAGCATGATCGTAAATCAGGAAGTTTAACTGTAAATGCTACAGGTGATATTAGTATTATTGCTGCGGGAACGTTGACCATTCGCGGTGCTGCGGTGAATATAAATTAGGTTAAATATTAGAAAAAATTATGTTATAATAACCCCATAAAATGATATTTTGTGAGGTGTTAAAATGGAATTTGGCAAATATGGTCATTGCGCTATTATGGCTTTTGAACTGGTGAAAAATGAGGGAATACCTGCAAGAGAAGCGTGGCAAATTGCAGCTGAAAAGATATTTGAAGGGAAGCCGAGCAGTATTGCGAAAGGATGTCCTAAAAATGCTTTTTTGAGTTTAATGGGGCAAAATAACAGAAGAAGTAAAAATGGAACCTATGCTATGGAGGCATTAGATATCATAGATAAACTAGGAAAAGACGATATTGATAATATTTCACCAAATAAATTTTGGCGCGACTATATGGGCAAAGAAATAAGTCATAATCATCAGATCGATGTTGTTTTTGCACTTAGAAGCAAAGGGTATGTATAATAAAAAGGCACTCCTCAAGGAGTGCCTTTTTATATGGAAAATTTAATGTTTATGGTATGTTCCGGTTCTTCTATCCCAATGTCCACCGTTAGAATCCGTTCTACCTGGATGAGCAAACGCCGTAGCGGCTAAAGCTAATGTAAAAACTAAAATTAAAAATAGAGCAGTTAATTTTTTCATGAATAACACTTCTTTCTTATTTGATTTTTACTTCGCAGTTGAAGAATTTTAAATATTGACCATCAGATACCTGGATGTAACGGTCTCCTGTGAATAAATCATTGGAAATAATGGAACTCATATTGTGGCTGCTATCTCTGGAGACTTCGATATAGCTGTCTCCACCGTTAGAAGTGACTTTGTATTCTCCAGCAGGGAAATCAATACCTACTTTGTACATACAGGAAGGTAACATACCATTTTTTAATTCTACTTTGGGTGCATCTTTGGCCGCATAGATAGTACCACGTTGTACTTTTAGATATTGACCGTCTTGAACTGTAATAACACTTCTGTTTTTAAAGACATCATTTGCTATGATACTGCTGAAATTACCAGTTGAATCGCTGGCCAGTTCAATATAACTGTCGCCATTTGAGATAACAACGTACTCTCCGGCAGGCAAGTCTTTACCAATTTTATATTGGCCTGCTGAATAAGTTTTTACTTTAGGTGCGTCTTGCGTGGCTTTAGTCGTAGCTGAGGAAGAAGTTGATTTTGTAGAGTTATCTCCTGCACAACTTCCAATTAAAACCAGTAAAACGATAAGACTTGCTCCCCATTTAAGGATTTTTTTTCAACATAAAAACATCTCCAATTCTTTATCATTTTTATCATTATAACATATTTTTCAAAAACTTCACAAATATTATATAGAATAAGTGATGGTTATGAAATAATAAAACACTTGATTTAGGGCTAGTAAAAGCGTGTATATATTGCAATCGAGAGTAAATGGTAGATAATCGCTAACTAAAGCGACCTTATTTTAAGGGCGCTTTTTCTATATACAAAAATACTTAAAGGAGGTGGGTAAATTGCAGGCGACAAGATTAGGCGATACTGATACAGGACATGATGCTTGTCCAGGGACTGTGCTTGTGAGTGCAAGTACGAATGTAATAATTAACGGTAAAGGTGCAGGACGTGTCGGCGATAGTTATGCTACGCATGGATGTATCGTGCATCCAGCACATACAGCGCATATCACCAGCGGCAGCAGCACAGTTCTTATTAATGGACTGCAGGCAGCAAGGGTAGGTGATCCGATAGACTGTGGAGGCAGTGTCGCTTCTGGAAGTCCGGATGTAATCATAGGAGGTTAATATGCAAGTTGGATCTATGGGAGATATCCCTTTTGTTGTGACATATGGTAAAATTCGTACTTTTAGTGATTACGGCCGCAGTGGTTCGGGTCGCTGGGCAAAGCACGATTTGATTGGTCGTAAACCTGTAATGGAGTTTTTAGGGCCTGACGTTGAAAAAGTTAGCATGAAGATCCAGCTGCGTACTGATCACGGCATAAATCCCGAAAGCGAACTGGGGAGGCTGAGGAAAATGAGGGACACAGGCGCAGTTTTTCCGTTTATTTTAGGTGGCGCGCCGGTATCTGATAATTATTGGTTGCTGGAGGATATAGGGGAAAACGTAAGCTATTGGCGGGCAGGCGGTAAAATACTTTCCGTTAGCGTCGATATTACATTGACTGAATATTCTACAGAGGAGGTGCGCTGATGGATTTTGAACTTACTGCGGGAGAAAGAGTTGACGTAGATTTTGCCCCAAAAAATGTGCAAATGGAAATTTTACAAAATTGCAGTACAATACTTAGCACGTCTAAGTTTAGCGTACCGTTAGACCGTGACTTTGGCATTGATGCAAACTATGTAGATGCTCCGCTGTTATCGGCTAAAGCGAAAGCAGAAAGTGAAATATTTGCTGCATTAAAAAAATATGAGCCGCGAGTTACGGTAAAACAAATTACATGGCGCTCTAATGCGGAGGGCGTTTTAAGGGCGAAAGTGAAGGTGGTCATAAATGAAACTTAGTGATCTGCCGGACATTGAATTTGTTAGTGCAGACGAACAAGAAATATTATCGGATATCATAAAGCTTTATACGGAAATAACCGGGAGAACCCTTGCACAAGGTGATCCTGTCCGGTTATTTTTATGCGTGATTGCGGCCATTATCCTGATGCTGTGCAATAAGATCAACTACACCGGCAAACAAAATCTATTGCGATATTCGGCAGGTGCCAACCTGGATCACTTGGGCGTACTTGTCGGGGCAGAACGTATTGGCGCCAAGGCCTCTGTTACGACAATTAAAATAACCCTGTCGGATGTGCGGTCCGTTGCGACAAACATTCCAGCAGGTACGCGGGCGACAGCTGGAGATAATGTGTTTTTTGCTATTGATCAGGATGCAACGGTCATAGCTGGACAGTTGGATGTTTCTGTAGCGGCTACCTGTACTGTGGCTGGTGTTCTCGGTAATGGCTATCTGCCGGGAGAAATCAATAAGATTGTTGATCCAATTCCGTACGTCGCTGGAATGGTCAATACCACAACGTCGGAGGGAGGTTCAGATGTCGAGAGTGACGATTCTTTGCGTGAGGCTATTCGCGAGGCTCCGGAGGGATTTTCGGTAGCTGGACCAGTGGGCGAATACATTAAAATTGCCAAACGAGCTTCGTCTTTGATTGTTGATGTATCGGTAATATCACCGGAGCCGGGGCAAGTACTGATAACACCGCTACTTGTAGGCGGTGGAATACCGGGAAAAGAAATGCTGGATATCGTAGAGGCAGCGTGCAGTGATAGATCTGTAAGGCCGCTCACTGACCATGTGCGTGTGGCTGCTCCGGAGGTTGTCAATTATGATCTTACACTCACGTATTACATTGACCGGGCAAATGAAGCTAAATCTGTTGCCGTTCAAAGCGCGGTAGCGAAAGCGGTGGAGGATTATATCGATTGGCAAAAATCTAAGCTTGGCCGTGATATCAATCCGGACGAGTTAATCTGTCTTATTAAAAATGCTGGCGCCAAGCGAGCGGTTATATCTTCGCCTACTTTTCGGATCGTTGCTGATAACCATGTAGCGATAGCTGAAAATGTTAATGTTACATTTGGGGGGCTAGAAAATGAATGATCTGCAAAATCTGAATTTAATCGAGTTGCTACCCACTAGCATTGCAAGCGACGAAACGATAAGAAATATCTGTAATGCCATTGCAGAAAAATTACAAACGATTAATGAAAAAGCTGAATTAGTTTTGTTGCTGCCACGATTGGATCAGTTGCCGGAAACATTGGTGGATGAACTAGCTTGGCAATATCATGTTGATTTTTATGATTATGCGGCAGATATCAATAAAAAAAGGGCATTAGTGCGCAAGGCCATTGACTGGCATCGGAGAAAAGGCACTCCTGCTGCAGTAGAGGAAGTATGTACAGCTGTTTTTAAATCAGCAAAAGTTTATGAGAATTGGGAATATGGTGGGAAACCATATCATTTTCAGGTAAGAATGATTTCAGAAGGCATTCCAGATAAATCTGTTTTGGACAATTTGTATAGGGCAATTAAAGAAAGTAAGAATGTTAGGAGTTGGCTTGACGCTTTAAGTTTTGACCGTCAAATAGCTGGCTCCTTATTTGTTGGAGGGGTCTATTCTTCAATGAGAAAAGTGGAGATTTTCCCATCACAGATAAAACCACAGATTTTAAATATCAATAATTATTTTGGAGCTGCAATCTATGTACACAAAGGAGTTGAAGTAACATGCCAAACTGGGCAAATTTAATGTTGACTAAACAAGGAAAGGTATTACAGGCAAAAGCTATTGCTGGTAGTACATTAACGATCACTAAGATGAAATTGGGTTCTGGTATTATTCCAGATGGAGTATCGCCAGAAGATCTTACTGATTTGATTCAACCCAAACAAGCTTTAGGATTAACGGCAATCAGTGTTAATGGTGGATTAGCTAAAATTCAGAGTATTGTTACTAATGCTGAACTTTCAGAAGGGTACTATATTCGTGAATGTGGTGTATTTGCAAATGATCCTGATGTTGGGGAAATAATGTATGCAATAATGACAGATACCTCCCCTGATTTTCTGCCTTCCGCATCAAGCTCTGTTGTGATTTCAGAAGAATTTAGTATTAATGTAGTAACGGAAAACATGGCGAATATAACAGCGATTATTGATCCTGAAGGTATAGTAACAGTGGCTAATGCAAGAAAAATTGCAGAGGATAAAGTTACTGAGCATAATGAAGACACAGAAGCTCATCCAAATGACTTAAATTTAAAAGGCATTACTATTGGCAAAGATAATGTTATTGCAACTAAAAAGGGAGATTTACTAACTCTTTTGGCAGGGAAAGGAATTAATTTACTTAGTGATATTAAAAATAAGATAATCACGATCGTTGGAAAAAGTAAGAATGCATGGAATCCGAATGAGGAAATTATAGCTGGAGATATAAGATATACCGAAGACGGTAACGGTCCAAGTTGGGTTTATTTGTTATGTAAAACTGCAGGAACTACAGGTACCATTGAACCGATTTTAGAAGCTAATGCTATTGTAGGACAGGAGATAAATGACGGCAGTGTTGTATGGACGGTACAAAATATTAGGCCTACTGCTTTAGATTCATATCCTGTAGGCAGTATATATATGTCTGTGAATTCGACATCGCCTGCAGATCTTTTTGGCGGTACGTGGGAGGCAATGCCGGCAGGACGTGTTTTGCTGGCACAGGGCACATCAGAATGGGGCGTAGAATACCAAGCTGGCAGTACCGGTGGCGAACACGAACATCAGTTATCTGTCGGAGAACTGCCGAAGCACAGTCATCAGGCTACGATTAGTACCGATGGTGAACACAGCCATAAATTTAATTTATACAGCGACGGTGGTAATCCCGGTATGCACCGTAATATGAGTGCTAATATGGGATACACCTGCCCTGAGGCAGGCTTGCACAGCCACACCTTAACCATTGGCGATACTGGCAGCGGAACAGTTCACAATAACATGCAGCCCTGGCTTGCAATTTATATGTGGAAACGCACAGCATAAAACTGTCGGGGAACTTCCAGAACATGGACACGTCGTAACATGTAGCACTAATTGAGAACACGTTCATACAGCACCTACTTACAATGGTTCTGGTAGTGCTCCTAATGGTAGGATATCCGAAGTTGATAGGGTTAATAGAGCAAGCACAGTCACTGTGGATAAGGCTGGTAGCCATAGTCATACCATTTCTGTTTCAGATACTGGTAAGAACTTGTCCCACAACAATATGTCCCCATATTTATCAGTTTATATATGGAAAAGAACTGCTTAAGCAATTCTTTTCCAGCAGAAAATTGATATAAAAGGTGGCATATTTTGATGAGGTTGATTGTTCCCTGCAACTGAAACATTAACACTAGGTGTAATATTAGCATGAATGTTGAGATAATTTTGAGTATGTCCTCCACCACCCCCAGTTAATCCCTTGCTACCTTTAGTAACTGTTAAAATCCCTGAATAAGAAGGGCTATCTGCTCCAACAAAATATCCGGCACTTCCTGTTAAATTAACTGTGTTTGATACTATTTCATGAAAATGACTTGGTAGTTCTCCGACAGATGTTTAAGAGTTATTGAGTGCGTTGCCACATAAAAACGGACAAGTACGGCTGCATACTGTTATGTGCATTCCCACCGCCAGTATTGTCAATTATCACAGTATGTCCATGTGATCCAGATATATCGGGATCTGTAATTGCTCCTTGCCTCAATGGATAAATTTGACCTGCAGAAACATATGCTCCGCCACTGCCATTGTTACCACGATATATTTTATGTGTATGATCGCCTGTATTATTTGTACTACCATTGTGGTTATGACTTGGTAGTTCCCCGACAGGCTACTATGCTGTTCTATGCCAACAATAAACAGATATATAAGGCTGCAGGTTATTGTGTGGATAATTAGAGCCAGTGTTACTAATAATTAAGGTATGAGTATGTGTACCAGCTTGTTCGGTTGTTTTTGTGCCTTGATTAGAACGCCATGAAGCTGATCCCGGTTCTGTACCACCTGCGTCGTATTCTTTTACAAAAGTAAAAGTATGCGCGTGATTCCCGCTTGTACTAACCGTTACATTGTGGTTATGTGCAGGAAGTTCTCCGACAGTACTTTAAACTGTTCTACGCCACATATAACAGCTTAAATAAGGCTGCATAGTATTATGGCTTTTTCCTTCCCCTGATTTATCAACGGTAACCGAGTGAGTATGGCTACCAGACGATCCTGTATTGTATGTACTGCTAGTATCTGTACGTTTATAATAACTTGCATTATCTGTATATTTGGTAGCCCCACCATCTCTGCCAACGACAGTATGCGTATGATCACCAGTTGAATTTGCAGTAGCATTATGCCCATGTGCAGGAAGT